>JAEEGL014232842.1_pt1 | contig 22129 bp, 14 predicted proteins | sample 9134231 | NCBI WGS metagenome assembly JAEEGL01 (sample SAMN16246548, study PRJNA631951) | gut metagenome | biome: gut microbiome; feature: rumen; material: fiber-attached | host: Bos | place: Iran: Karaj | collected 2018-10 | reverse complement strand
CAACTTGTCATAGGTGTCGCTCATGAAAGCAATCCGTTCTTCCTGGTTCTTATCCTGCTCCAGTTTGCTGTAAACATCCTCCCGGAATTGTTCCAGTTTGTCAGCGCTCTTGTCCAATTTACGGGAGGTAATGCTTCTTCGCAGATTCTGGAAAGTTAGCGGAGCCATGGTATAGATGCCGAAGAATGCGCCTCCCAGCAGGAGGCCGGCAAGGAACTTGTGCGTGACAAGAATACCGATCACCATGAGCAAGATACAGATAGGGATATATCCCGATCCGGACTTCGTCACTCCCATGATAATCATCCCGAAAATATACACAAGCGATATCAATGTGGCAATTCCGGCAGTAATGTAAAAGAAAACCGCATGTCCAGTGAACCATGCTGTAACGCCCAGTAATCCTGCGCCAAGAACAACGAGAATCACCGCTTCAGAGAGGCGGCGGGCCAGTTCCATCCGTTTGGGGTCATATTTCAATTGTGATGTATCCATATAGTTATCCTTCACGCGATATTTAAAATCAAATTAACTTGCAATAGGGCATTATGTTGCAAAATTACGAAAAACAATCTACTTTTGCACTGTGCATCAAGAGCGCCCTTTGAGGGCCGCCAACCGAGCAGCCAGAAGCCACGGTGGCAAAACGATGCGGATGTTCAATCAAAAAAAGTCTGTATCATGAAAAAGTACATCTTCTTCAAACTGCAGGGCGCCGAGCGTCCTACCCCCGAGCAATTGCTCGACACCAAACTGTTCTACCAGAACTCCGTAGAAATCTACGCCCGTTTCGATGAGTGGAAGGACAATGACCGTTTCTATTTCACCCCTCTGTACATGCAGATGACCTACAGTTGTGCAGGCTGGGTGGCCGAAATGGCACCGGATCCGGTATGGCTGGGATCATTTATTGGAACTGTTTTGGAACTCCCGGAACTGTTCCAATTCAAGTGCCCTGAATGCGGCAAGACCGTATTTCCCTACCGCACCGTAGGTTCTCCCCTTTCCGGCCGTGTGGACCTGGAAGGAAAATGCAGTTGTGGCCGGAAAGGAGACGAATCCGTATCCGGCTGGAAAATCAGAGCGATCGCGCTGCGTGACCAGATGGCAAAGAACGCCTTCCGTCATGGCAAATACAAGCTCCTGCACCCCGCCGCAAAGCCGGCAACGGTGAAGGAGCTCATTGACTGGCTATCCAACAACTAGAAGAAGAAATACCATGCGGCCCACGCCTTGGGGATTCCCTGGGCGTGGCCGATGGTTCTGTAGTTGGCGTCCTGGATAGTACCGTCATCCTTAATGTGACCAATAGTCCGATAGTTCCCATCCTGAACAGTTCCGTCATCGCGGATGTGGCCGATGGTGGAATAACTGCTGTTCTGGACAGTTCCGTCACTCTTCAGATGCCCCACCGTTCTGTAGGAAGCATCCTGTACAGTACCGTCCGACTTGATATAGCCAATGGTGCGGTACGATGCGTCCTGGATGGTGCCATCCGATTTGATGTGCGCTACCGTCTGGTAATTACCGTCCGTAACCCGCTGGGCATAGGCAGAACCACCACAAAAGGCGAACAGTGCGACCAATATGACAGCCAACCTTTTCATCCTACTGGCCATTCAATGCTTTCTTCAAGTCTTCCTTGCCAAAGGTAAACACGTGACCAAATACACCAACGGACACTTGTTTATCCACTCCATCGAAATCTTTCAGTACGCCTGTGCTGTACACAAAATGATTGTCCACAGTCAGGCGGTTGTCAATCACATAGCCGGCGACACTGGAGCCAATGGAGCCAAACAACGCAGACAGCGCCTGGGCGTCTTTGTCGTCAGTATGCAACTCGTCATTGATACTCTCGTTTACAACAGACATTATGGCTTCTTTGTGAGCCTGACGGTCCGGACAGGTAACAACTGCCACGGCTCCTATTCCGAGGAGTATAAGTAAAGTTATGATAAGCTTCTTCATTGTCAATAATCCTTTGTAATCTAGACCACAAAAATCATTCTAACAGGTCTCCACTTCCCTCTTTTGATGCCTCTGCAGCAGCTCTTTCTTCATCGTTGAGCATTGCAGATGAACAATTATTTAAACTCTTTTCCGGCCATTATTGACTCTATTACCTCGCGTATTTCATTAGGGACTTCGCTTGAATGAAAATAAGGAATCAGCTGTCTTGCTGTAATTCCAATACCGTATTGAGCAATAGTCCACTCCGAAAGATTTGAAAAGAACTTGCTTCCCGAAATAATATCAAGCGGCTCATCCAACCGTAATTCTTCTTCATCCAATACACCTATTTGATTAATCCCCTTCCCCTTATTCACGTCCGAGGATATAGTAGCAAATACCTCATCCTTCATCTTCGTCACAATCTCAAAGATCTTTTCAACTACCTCGTTACTGGAAACCTTCTCCTTGCGGCTTGTCGCTTCCAGATAACGGCATATCACGTTTGTGTTAATGGCGTAATTGTCTATCTCGTTCTTCTTCCATACATGAAGGTTCATTCCCCTATTTCTTGCGTCATCAATGCGCTCTCGAATTGTATTCAAAGAATGATATCCGGAATTGAAAATAAAGTATAGCTGCACCTGAATCTTATTCAAAGCGAAGACATCATTCACGGCAACAGCTTTCTCCCATCCGTCCCAACCATTGACATACGCCTTGGGGTAGGTCACTAGGGGGTGCAAATCTTGTGGGTAAAGAACCGACTGAAAGACCGAAAGGATATTCCTGTCCGAATCATCACCATCCCACACTATGAATCGATTTGATATAAAAACTCTTGCCAGATCTATGTTAAGAGGACTGCCCAGTTCTTCTGAAAGAGAGTGCAGCGCAGTTTCCTCCCCCATTGGCTTAATCTGACGCTTATGGGAGTCTATCGGAATAATGCAGTCTGATGGAACTTCTTCAATAATTTCCAATGAATGGGTGGCAACAATCAACTGAGAGAACATCGGAGTGATGAGCCTGACCAACCTGCGTTGTAAATCCGCATGCATATAAACATCCGGTTCATCAAGAACGACTATTGCGTTACTGGGGCATTGTGAGATAAACCACATGGTCTGGATCCACATCTGCAAACCGTGCCCCATCCAGCCAATCTCGGCTTCGAAATCCCTTACTCTTACAAATAGCTGTAAAATGCGTCCATCATCAGTAAATATGGACTCAATGGGCTTGACTTGCAGTTCTTCCCACGTGGACTCAACCAGTTCTTTAAACGCCGGGAAAGCTTCTGCGTAATAAAAAAGTTGATTCCGGAAGTTTCTGGAGGCCAATCGCGTAGCCCGATTCCCGTCCACTGTAGCCTTTTTGATGACCTTTTCTGAATCCAAGACGGCAGAAATCTGCGGAAGGACTTCGATGACAGGGATGTTGACTGATTTCGCCTCCCGGCTATTTAAAACCGGACAGCCATCTTCATCATAAAGTACAGCGAAAATAGAAAGCCCCTCGCCGACAAAAGCCTTAACCTCCGTTCCATTAGAAAAGAAGGCGTGAATAATCGCTGGAGGATTTCCATACATATTGAAGATACCTCTGTCCGATATGTTCATGTTCTCCACATTTGGAGAAACTCCATAGGTTTCAACACGAGGCACCCACGAAGGCGGAGCAGTGAAGCGCAGAGTACGATATTTCCTGGTAACAGAAGAAATAATCTTAAGTGCCTCTATCATTGTCGATTTCCCTGCGTTGTTCTTTCCGACAAGTATAGACGTTCCATTAAAAGTAATCGTGCTGTCAACATAGCAACGAAAATTCTTTATTACCAGTTTCTGTATCATTCCCATTCTACGCTATGGCATGATGTAGCCTTTATCTTCAGCTTTTGTTACGATTTTGATCAACCTTTTGCACTGAGCATCCGAAGGAAGCATTCCCTTCGAAATATAGGAAGCCATGCTCCTGATAAAATCCAATTCTCCATAAGGCAGTAGCTGCTCCCGATTAAGGTCATTATAAACCTTCATCCAATACTGAGATCCAAGTTTGAATATCTCTACTGCGGCTTCAATCTTAGCATTGAACTTATGTTCACGACGGGCAGCGGCTTCATCAGCCCGTGTTTCTTCTATAGAAATCAATGACGCGATGAAGCGGTCAGACAGTTCATACTCATATTTTTTAAAGTCTGTCCAAACCTGTTGAGTTCGTGCGATGGTTCTCACCAGCCCTCCATGGGCTTCTTCCTCAAGGAAAATGTGCGTTTTATACGCAAGATTCAATAATTCTTCTGCGAGAGCCGGATATAATGTCTGTTTATTCCATATGGTTTTCCAGTCTAAATCCCGCCCCTTGGGGATAAGAGTCATTAATTTGGAGATGGTATAAGGAACAATTTGCGCCTTGTTACCGCCCTTGGGATACCAGTCAGATTTGTTGATCAGTTCATCCAACCTGTCAAACATTATTACAGAGCAAACGCATTTCTTAAAGAACTCCTCGTTTATGCTCTCTCGCGACTGCTCATACATTTCCTGAATCACATCCGCAAACTTGCCAAAGTTGATCGCCGAACTCTGGCACACTTGATGAGGATTCATATAAATCGTATTCAGGCACTTCGCCAGCTTCTCCTTCTTAATAACCTGTTTTTTAGGGTTCTTCTCTTGAAACTTGTTCCGCTGTGCGACTGTAAGCTTCATCTGTTCTTGCTCCCACTTTCCCCGTGACCGTTCATAAAACCAAATGGTTTGGAAAGGATTACCGGCAACTGGCGGGGCCATAACCTTTCTGGACAGTTGCTCCATCATCACATGGAACGGATGATTTGAGAAGAAATCCGCCTCTGAGACGACATTCTGGCTGTTTGCACATTTGGAAATCGTCTTAGTTATATCGTTGTATTGCTCAATTTGTTCCTCAGACATGTCATTCTCTACATTCAGGACCGTTAATTTCATCGGAACGAAGAGAGTGTCCATACCATTTTTATCCTCTTTCTTTATGATCGCATTAGCAAGAGATGCGGTGGTCTGTCCGCCATTGATAATCTGCGGGTCAACGAAATGAACAATTCGTGTCCCATCAGGAGAGAATCCGACAGAGCGGGCGACGATTGCTATTCCATTGTTGTAAGTAAAGAAGTTACTGGGGTGGTTGATGATGGTTTCCCTAATCCCCTTATTAACTTTTCCGCGAACACTGAGGAAGGCACGGACATTACCCTGCAGGAGTTTACTTCCGTATTTAAGATAGATCTCTGCCAAAAAACGGCCGGGAACAATACCAAGATATGCATCATAACTTGTCGTGCTTCCAAGATCAGCCTTTATACACTGGATTCCAGGACAGTGGAATTCTGAAGTGTCAAACTCGATAATCTCACTCGCGTTTGAATTATAGGTTTGAAAGAAACGTTCCAGGGTCCAGACATCCAACTGAACAGGCCGATCTAAGAAATCATCACGCGAGACGTTCTTAACTCTGTTATTGAGCTCAGAATTAGAAAGAATGATGAACTTGAAGCGCAATATCTCGGTGGTAAGCATGCCCTTACCAATCTTCTTCTTGAACTCTTTGGCTACTCCAATTGCAGGGTCCGAGTCGTCGCAATACTCACTCATATCGCCATTGACGCTTTCGTCAATGAAATATAGCATGTGATTGTACAGCTCATCAATCCTAGTGTTTGTCAACGTGGTTACCTCCTCCCTGTCATTGACAAAATCACTGGCAATCAGAACTAGGGCTCCATCTGCCTCATCGTATGCATATGCATCAAATGCCATGATGCGACCACGCCTTCCCCTGATTTCGACAGACATCGGCATGGGATCATTCAAGACCCCCAACTCTTCCAATTCGCCAAGGGCTTTATTAATAAACTGTGTTTCCGGCTCTGTCCCTTCGTGTTCGGCGTTAAAGCGCAACTCGTCTATGAATTGCTTTCTGAATTCGTTGATTTCCATGGAGTCAGGGATTTACCAATTTTATACTTTGAGATATCCGACAGTATTATGTCATACTGAACTTTGCTAATTGCCAAGGGGATCTCCGTCCTTTTAAGTCTGGGGAATTCTTCCTTTACACCATAAATGCTGAAGTCAGTAAGCATATACACGTAATTGTCATACTCAGGTGAGAAGTCAAAACCGAATTGTTCAAGCTTTGACATGAAAACTTCCTTCTGAACCGGCGTGTTGATTTTTCCAAGTATTGAAGAGATAACCCCGAGGAGCTTAATGCCGTTATAAGACGGGCTCATCTTTTCCAATTTATAAACTGCAAGAAAGCCGATTAAATCGCCGTCCAGTTGCTCAAGTGATGAAATCGTAACACTTTCCTTGCCCGCATTGACGGTTTTCACCTCGTACCAGGAATCATTCAAGGAAAAGTCTTTGTGAGTTTTTTCCGGCCCCATCCAGCTCTCCAATGCAGGGTCGATTCCGTAAATCGGGAACATTTGGTCTTGAAGGAATAGAAGTTCGCCGATGAGCCCCATAATTTCCGGCTCGGAAAGCTTTTTATTGCTTAGCTTAAACAGCTTTTTCCAGGAAGCATAACGGGTACATATCGCGCGATATGCGGCATTATCCTCATCAATGCACGCAGTCGACTCAATCAGATCTTGGCAAAAAGTGCAGAAATGTTCAAGAAGATCAGGATCTTCCAAAGCAAATCTAAGGCATATGTCATGGTCCGTCTTAGTCTGGCTCACAGAAATGACATCAGAGCCAAGTACTTTTAACGGAGTGTGATTGCCTCTAAACTCAAAGCAATACCTCGCATGATCATCCTTACCAATATAGAGATTTAATTTGTCATTCTCTCCAATACGGATGAAATGGCCACTCTGGAAGCCACTTTGAAAAAGGGTATAAATCTTACTGTTCATCACCTATTTCCTCCTGTGATTCTGCATCATCCTGCATATAGAGTTGATAATACACTTTATTGACCTTGAAATACTTGTCAGCGACTGATTCGCCCGCATTCGGGAAGCCGATAGCAAATGCTACTATTTTGTTTTTACCCAGCTCCTCCCGGAATTTACTCAAGAAACGAGGCTCATCCTTCCCCTCTTCTTTATCTTTGGGATGGATTAACATTATAATCAATACCGGCTTCCTCTCTGGGAGAAACTCAAAATAAGCTTTTACTGGGATGGCCCTATGCTCTACGTCCACATCAGGACCATCTTCTACTTTCCATTGATCTCGGCGTTGTTTCTCAGCATCTTTCACGTCTTCTTCCTTCAAAGCAAAGCGACCTTCACGAGTACCCAGCAGCCTTCTTCTTGAGCTTATCTGAACCACCCTTCGGTCCGGAGGACAACTAATTGCACGTGCCGGACACTTTATTGCCTCCAATCCAGGAATGTCATATGAAAGGTCGCTCTCACCTCCTTCAAAAACAATATCCCATGAGTCAATGCCGGCCGTTTCTGGATCTTTAATAAAACTCAGGATGTTATCAATATTGAAGTTTAAATTAGCCAAAGAGCACTTGATTTTGGACAAGTAATTGATAACAACATCCTTGGGAACATTTTCAAAGAACCTTGACGCGCCGATTAACGCATCATCAATCTTATCATCATTATATTTCCCGACATCAGCGAAGCGAAATCTGTAGAGCGGTTTTAATACAGCTACCAGTTTTTTTGTCTCCTCCCAGTTCTTCTTATTCTGCTTGACATTCAGGCTTACATATGGAGTATCATATATGTTTCCATAGAATGAATACTGCATACGTAAGCTATAAGATGCCCTCATCTTGTTGGCGGCCGTAATCTGGAGTTCCTCACAATTATCACGAACTTTGATTCCGAAATCTTTTGGCGTCAGCTGCTGCTCTCTCATTTCCTTTATGTCAGCTTTCAGCGCATTTGACGCTCTTGCTATTTCAGCATACCATTCCGCACTAACTTGACTCGTCCAAATCTGGAACAGGTCTGAATACCCTGGACGATAGCCAAACCATCGCCCCATTTGCATGAGGACATCAAACGTCGCAGTGTTCCGATAGAAATAGCTGACCATCAGACCTTCAAGAGTTAATCCTCGAGAAAGGGCCAACCCGCCAACTGCTATTACGCGTAGTGTCTTATTCTCTTTATAATCAAGTTTCCCACTAGTCTTTGAGCCATTGACGACCAGAATCTTTATGTTACTTACTGCTTCAAGCAGAGTTTGCTTGTCAACTACCCGGTCAAAGCTGATATCATCAACAGAAGAGAAATGCTTCTCCCAAACTGTCTGAAGCTCTTTGAACAACGGTAATCCCCTGTTGCTTTCCATTTCATCGGAAAAGTCAAAGCGCACAGTATTCACAAAACTCTTCCATATCCTTTCAACTTCTTCGCAGATGTAATTCTGGACACGGATAAAGCGGGACATATTAACAAGCATGCTCCGAGGTGTCGCTTTCTGCCCCCTCAAATCACGGATTGTATTGGCTAAAAAGAAACAAAGAATTGATGCCCTTAGCGAGTCAGGTAAATCACCATGCCACTCTTTCTTGTGCCGCGAGTAAAAGGGGCCAGAATTCAGTCCTTCAACATTGTTTCTAACCTCGAAACGGTACTCATCCGAAGCATAATCTGGTTCTGTAATATCCGGTATGAAGCGAAGATTCTTATAATAGATCCCGTCTTCATAAAAGATCTTATCGGCGCCGATATAGGTGCTGGGGGTAGGTAGAGCATAGATAAAGTGTTCCGGGAACAAGTCCGCTTGCTTCATCTTATCTACGGAATCAGGATCAATAAATACATTAGCGAAGGGGGTTGCAGTGAAGCCTACATAAGTCGCATTTTTGAATAACCCACAGATCTCCCTAATTATCTTATTTGTCCGTGTCGGATCAATTTCCTGGCTATTCGTATTGACAGACGCATTGTCAGCTTCATCATCAATTAGGAGCATTGGATGGTTCACACAATTGAGAACGGGATCCAAGTTCTGTTCTTTAAGCCACTTGTGTAACTTTGTCAATACAGAGACATTCTTTTTGACAACGAATAGTACCAGTGAATTATGTGATTCCAATGATGTGGATATCTTATCACAGTCACCCACAAAGTCCCTGGCGCATGAAGTAAAAGACGTGGCAAGAATGCTAGGATTGCTCAGTCCCACACCGACGCGCCCCCTAATCTCCCGCCTGCCATCTTTCTTTATCGTATAGCCTATGATACCTTCATCAATTCTTTCCTGTGTCTGCTGACGAAGGTTCTCCGTAATGCCAGCCAGTAAAATGACAACTTTATAACCCGCATCCGCCGCTTTACAAATCAAGCCTGAATACGTGGCCGTTTTACCAGACTGCACGTCTCCAATAATAAGACCCCTGCGTAATCTCGTTCCCTCAAATTCATCTTTGGGATTGCCGAGACAGTTCATAATCTCCGGCAGCGTGGTGTCGTCCAGTAAGTTTATACTATTGATGTCAATGGAGGTGTGATTAATCAGGTATTCCCTATACTTTGGCCAATAATATGCATCTGTTTTCTCAGAGAGAGTATACCAGTCACGAGGCTCATCATAAGTGTTAAAAATACTACTTCCCGCAGTATGCACTACTTTGTAGTTATACTCAATGTCATGGAAGAGCTTTTTACGATCTTCGTCGTCAACCGCCAATCCAGAGACCAGGATTGCGCGTTCTATATAGGAATTGATATCATCATACTTAAGTGCTTTGCCAGCATTTTTATCTATCTCGATAAAAGAGATGGCGATGCTCTTAAAAGAGATATAATCTTTATCACTTAGCAAGCTCATGAGAGTAGTATTTATCAAGTTTTGCTTTGATTTGAGGATAGTTGCAGAAGGGCTCTGATTTCATTACATCCTCAATAATCTCACCAATGCTTTTCAGACCGACCTTTTTCAAGGTTTCAATCAATGTGACGCCCATTGAATATACCTGGTCAATTCTATCTTCGGGCTCTTCGACGGAAATAGCATCATTTGATTTGTCAATATACATCTGCTGCGAGGGAATGTTCTTCTCAATCTCACCGAGCAGCATCTCAAGGAGATCATAATCTCTCTCACTCATCTGCTCCTTGACGTATTGAAACAATTTGCTTTCGCGATTGATCAGATAGTAGAAAGTATTATTCCGCCCTTCCATCCTATCCCAGATGTAATCAATATTGTCATCAACTTTGTTTTTCCGGCCACGATGTGTTTGCTGATTGACAGATATCTCCAATGCCTGTCTCACCGTTTCCTTGAGTTGATTCTGTATCCTCTTGGGGATAGAGGCATTCTGTTTTTTTATGTCAATACTCCAGATGTCGTCCAAAGAATTTGGAATATCAACCCTGATTCTGGCATTCTTAGTAAGCTCTGCACGTGGTTTCATGCCAAACCATGTACCCCAAATTATCAGGCGGTTATTCCTATATACATAAAAGCCTTGCTTGGCGCGAAGGTTCTCTATCCCGCCAAGAAGCTTCTTATCACTTTCTTTCAGATCAGTTGCAAACGGAAGGATAAATGGTTTGACTTTAATCTGCCGTTCCACCCCGTTGCTGTCTTTGATGGCAATGCTCCTTTCCTTTTTAGTTGTCGTCTTTTTATGCGATTCCAAGAAAGGATCCTGGGGCTTCACTTTTTGATTGTTGAGATATATGGAGATCGGGTTATTTGCCCGGGACAAATACCGATGAAAAATAAGCGCGACCGAGTTAAAAACAGTTTCCTTCAGTTCATTAAGTGTTTCAAATACTTGTCCATCGGAAGACTTTGCCAGAACATCAAAATCCTCCCATATTACCAATGTCCCGCTTGCCTGTGAATCTAGCTTCTCATAATATGGCAGGTTCTTGATCTCAGAAGCGTTGTATTCTATTAAATCCCAGGTCTTCTTTGCTTTGATGAAGTTATAATCCCAACAAAAAGCGATACAATTCCCCTTCTCACTCTTACTGATAACAGTAAGTTTCCTACATTGAGATAGCGATGCGGATTTCATTCCCAAACCGTATCGGCCGAGGTCATCAGCACTGCGCTCCAGTTCTGCTGCCGAGCTGCCATATCGCATTGCCTCAAACAAGGTGCCATCTGACATTCCGATTCCATCATCAAGAATACCAACTGCCAGGGCTGACATGGGGTCTGTTGGAAACAACAGACGGATATTCTGAGCATATGCACTGACACAATTGTCAATCACATCTGCAATAGCCGCTTCAAAAGAGTAGCCGATAGAGCGCATGGACCCCATTAGCAAATCGGCCTGTGGAATATTAGTTCTAACCTTACTCATTACCGGATTCTTTAGATACGTTAATGATTTGTTCTATTACCGCTTTTGCCAAAAGCGGTGGGACAGCATTGCCAATTTGTTGCTGTATGTGAGAAATAGGGCCTTCGAAATAATATGAATCGGGGAAGCTTTGAATCCGAGCAGCTTCTCTGACAGACAATCCTCGATCTTGCGTGGGGTGAATCAGCATGCTTTTTCTATAGTTGGAAATGACAACCGATGGCTTGTCTTCCCTCAGACGACGATAGATATTGCTATGACAGCGCCCTTTGTCCGCATAATTCTCCATCAGAGACTCTGGAATAGCGCTCCAATTCTGACCTTGGCCGATATGTTTATACCGTTCAATTACCAAGTCATTGTTTCGAGAAACATAGTTCTGTTTACAACGTTTGCACCCGCGTCTCATCTGCTGGGCATATTTACTTGCTTTCTTCAGAGGTATTGTATACTGAAGAGACTCATAATTGTCACCATTAGATAACACAGGGAGGTCGCTAATTGCATCACCAACAGTGACCGTATAACCCAGAGGCTCAGGAAAATCAAAATCAATTCCAAGGCGATTCCCTACCATGAAGAAGCGGTTCCGACTTTGTGGAACGCCATAGTCGGAGGCCCAAAGAACTTTGGATTTGACAATATACCCAAGGCTCTCAAAGCATGATTCAATCATCCTTTCTGTTTGCCCATTATTGATGTTTGTCAATCCCCAGACATTTTCAAATAAAAACCAGTCTGGATTGAGCTCATGGACAAAACGCACGAATTCTTTGAACATGGCGTTGTTGGGATTCTCCATGTTGCGGGTCATAGTGTTTGACATAGAAAAACCTTGACAAGGAGGTCCCCCCATTATTATAAACACATGCTGGCCAGCATCTACAAGGTCCTTTGGTTGAACCTTCTTGATGTCTTGACAAATAATATTTGTTTTCGGATGATTCCTTTTATAAGTCTTCGCCGCACTTTCATTCAGTTCAATTGCATGCTCAACGGTAATTCCCGCTAAAGACGCGCCAATGCTGAGCCCTCCAGCTCCCGCAAACAAATCTATTCCTGTGTACTTATCCATCAGTCTAAGACTAAAAATCAAATTGTGCCATGTAATTGATGTTGAACTACTAGGCTGTGTAAAAATGGTGGTTATTATTCCGTATCTTACAAATTTAATGATTTTATTATAAACTTGATTGAATAAATGATGTATTTTTGCATACATATACAAGCAGTTATGCCTGACACCCTTACCGCCGCCCAGCGCCATCGCAACATGGCCGCCATCCACTCCGCCTCCACAAAGCCGGAGCTGAAGCTTCGCCATGCCCTCTGGCAAAATAGCTTCCGCTACAGGGTGAATGACCGGCGCTTCCCGGGTTCTCCAGATATTGTGCTTCCGAAATATCGCACGGTCATCTTCGTTCACGGCTGCTTCTGGCATGGTCACAAAGCCTGCAAGTTCTACACGGTTCCCAAGACCAACACCGACTTCTGGACGGCAAAAGTGTCCAGAAACCAGGAGCGTGACCAGGAAGTCTGGCGCAAGCTGGAGGCCAAAGGCTGGTCTGTCATTATCGTTTGGGAATGCCAGCTCAAGAAAGACTCCTTCGAAGAGACCGTCATCCGCGTGTCTGAAGAAATCATTCAGAACGGAGCCCAAGCTGTAGCGGAAAGAGAATCCCGAAGAGCAGCCAGAGAAGCCTACCTTCAGGAAAAGAAAGCTCGCCAAGCAAAGGAAAAGGCCCTGTCTGAAGAGATTAAACATATACGCTAGTTTACGGCCTCGGCCTAATAGCATCCTGAATAAACTTCTCCGCCTTGTCGTGCTTCACGGCAATATCCAGGATATCATCCAGCAGCGCCTTCCTCTCCCTGGAACTAGTGTCCAGCGTCTCCACGGCCATCTTGGCCCGCCACAAATTCTGGTGCAAGTCATTCAACTTCACCTGGATAGCGGTCTCGTTCCCAGACCACACGATCTGCTTCACATAATCCTCATAGGACATCCCATCCCGGTGCGTCAATAAGTCAACCGCGGCCAACACGTCCTCTTCGACTCCCCTTTCCCTCAAATCAGCGACGGACATCTCCGTGTCCTCTACCACGTCATGCAGGAATCCAGCTTTCTGTTCCTGTTCAGTCTTCCCCATTAGTCCAACAGCAAGCACATGCGCTATGGCAGGATTACCCACCATATCCTTCTGCCCTTCATGCGCATTAACCGCAATACGAATTACATCTTCAATCGTCATATTTCAGGAATTTGTTGCAAAACTAAACTCTATGTGTGACAGTTTTTGTCACACGAAAAAAATTCTTTCAAAACATTATATTCTGATGTTAGTTTTATATCTTTGCACTATCCATCATATCAAACCACATTACCCTGAAGCGAATGAAAACGCCCAAACCCACTGCTGAAGAAATAGCTGCGCTCAAGTCAAAGGTGGAACCTTTGCTTCAGGATTGGATTAGCAGCAAGACGAGGCGAAGAAGTCCTCATTCATTAATGCCATCAAAACTAGCCAAACTAATCAATCTTCCCTCCAAGGATTTGGAAAGGTATTTTGACTACTGCATTCCTATTGGCTTTTATGGGTGGTGGGCAAGGAATAAAGTGATAATTGCCGAAAACGTCATGCGCGCACATCCGGATTGGGAGGATCAAATAATCGCAGATTTCGTGGGCTACGATTCTGAAAACGAATTTGTCGGAGCCTATGAATCGACATATGGAGTCTCACCGGCCAGGTGGCGGTTTATTAATCTGCCGGCAAGTAAAAGTAAGTTTTATTATACTGGCGAGCTGTTTCTCCGACTTAAACCATTAATTGCAGCTTGGGAAGAGTCTAAGGATTATTGCCTTTTTTCCGCATCAAAAAAGCTGCTTGCCAAAACTCTCGAGATAACCGTATCCGAACTCGAACTATTTTACCAAAAATGTTATAACACAACATTTGAACAGAGAATAGGAGAACTTCGCATACAAGAAGCAAAGAGACTCATTCTTGAGAATCCTACACTAAAAACGGCTGAACTGGCTGATATGGTCGGCTATCGAGACGCATTCTATTTTAGCCAAGTGTTTTATAGAATTACTGGCCAACTGCCCAATGAATGGAAAAAGAAAAATGTTCCGGGGTACCAGAATTATAAGCGCGAACACATATTCGATGATGAAGGTGTTGTAGAATGGACTCGTAAAAAAGGCTATTGTACCCCAAACCTGACTCTGAAAGCAGTAGCTCGACAGGTGGGTTTTGCAGATTTCCGCTTTGCTCAGTACTTGGCACAAGTTGAGAATAAAACATTTGCTGAGTGGATATCTGATTTAAGACTTAAGGAGGCCAAGCGACTTCTACAATACTATCCGTCTCTCACAATTGAACAGGTGGCAAGTAGAATAGGGATTTCCGGAAAAACCGGTTTTTATACATGGTTCCAACAGAATACCGGAATGACTCCCGACGCATGGAGGAAAGCCCACAGCTCAGCTATGGCTGATACTCCATCCGAGACCAAACGCCCGGTCATTGTATCATTAGATCCCACAAAGATTAAAGCAGTTCAAAAAGAAACTTCAGAATCCCATTCCATTTTATCTGATATTTTTGTGGATGAAGATGAACAACTTCCTGACAATCAGAATGGAAATGAAGCCACACTCGTAGAGCTCCTGCAGACCCTGCTAAGTAAAGACAAATGGGATAAGCCCGAGTTTAATGAACTATGTTCCAGCCGTTCACTGCTTCCTGGATTTGTAATAGAGGTAATAAACGATATTGCCTATGAAAAGGTGGGAGATATCGTGATTAATGATGATGGTGACTGCTTACTCATCAACACCGAATATGGAGAAATGCTTTGTAATTCTTAAACGGGATTACTCCAACGGTACTAACCTCTCTAGCACTTCCCAGGCACCTTCAATATCAAGTCTTGCTGCAGCATATTCCATATCCAATAGAGACCCAGATATTAAATAATCATATTTCTGCGCCCGTTTAAAGCTTTCTGGGACAAGCTCGGCCAGTTTCTCCGGAGACGGCTTTCCTGCTGCGAGTAGCATCTCGGCATCGTCTCTGTCGAAAGAAACAGTCAAGAATGTATGTGACACTGCCTTACCCGTTCCGAGAAGACGATATGCAAGCGCAAGGGTGTGATTTATTTTACTCCCAGCCCACGTAAAGACGCCACCGCCATCCATGAACGGGGATTTATTAAGTCCGGCTTCGTAAAACGTATTTCTCCCCTCTTCCAGTGCTGCTAACGCGTCACTTTTCTTGTCAAGATACGGGTATAATTCTCCGCTTTCATACACCTCTCGCATCTTTTCGGCGACAATGCGGTCCACTTCTCTCCCTGAACTAGCGTACTTCGCCGTTCCCCCCTTAGGCGTACGCTTGACGCCAAGGGTCAGCGCACTGTCATCACGGGAAACGACGGTCCAACGGCGTCCTCCCAAAAGAATCAAATTTCCGATATCCTCCATTTGCTGCACAGTTCCAATTAGTTTACTAGTAGAAACATCGTAAACAGGAATCTCCCTATCAGTAACAAAAGCGGTATAAAAGTCTAGTCTATGGACAATTTTTTCTCCCTCCTCCCCTATTACTATCTGGCCTGTATTAGTTTGTGCAACTACATTCTGTTCACCAAGCTGTCTGAGCAATTCAAGGAACATTTGAGCTGAAACGTTTCTAAAGGCTCCATCACGGCAAAGGATGATCCAAGCATCTTTGGGATAGAATGAGCCATATTGGCAGAGCAGCGAGAGAACCTGCTGAATAAGAGTGGATAAGTGATATTTGCCTGCGGGTAATGGCTCATAGCGCTGCTCCCTAATCAGCTCAACAACAGCAATGTTCTGAAACAAGCTGGTGTTTAGTGTGTCAAATGACTTCCCCGAGTGGTTATCTATTGAGTATATTCGAAGAATGGAAGGTTCTCCACGCCTGCCAGAACGCCCAAGCCGCTGGCGGAGTGATGAGACACTGGTGCAATTCTCAAGTTGGGCAATTGATTTGACGGAACCTATATCGATACCCAATTCCAAGGTGCATGTGCAAACAGCCGTTACAGGATATGTCCCTGCCAACAACTCATGTTCAACATGCTCACGCTCCATCTTTGAAACGCTGCCATGATGAGCACGGAAAGGATTGGGGACACCTTCTTCTTCACACATACTGGAAAGATCGGTGGAAAACTGTTCGACCGTTACCCTAGAGTTAGCAAAGACAAGATTATTACTCTTACGGAGCCTCGTAAATATGTCTTTTTTAATCTTCTCAAGGATTTCAGCTTCATGGCCTTCGTTAGCCACCCAATCCTTAAGCGAAATCTGTATTTCATGGTTATAGTCTCCAGCATCCGGCACGTCACAGGGTAACTCGGCGCCAGGACGCAGGGCCTTCTTTACCGTATCGTAATCGGACAATGTCGCACTCATTGCCACGCGAGGAATCAATCTTCCTAGCAGTGATTCGATTCTCGCCATCTGGGATTGTAACTGGCGGCCGCGTTCCGTTCCGACAAAACTATGAAACTCATCGATGATAACATACCGCAAACCGGCGAAAGCATTCTGAACCTTGTCCTTTCGGTTGACAAGCATTGACTCGAGAGATTCAGGTGTAATAATCAGGATTCCTGAAGGATTCTTGAAGGACGACGCTTTTACCGATTGAGAAATATCTCCATGCCAAGGGGTGATCTTGATATTCATATCCGCCGTCATATCAGTGAGGCGGCGATACTGGTCATTGATGAGGGCCTTAAGTGGACTGACGTACAATACACCATATGCATTCTGGATACCTGTTTCGAGCAGTTTGGTCAATATAGGCAAAAAAACAGCTTCGGTCTTCCCGCCTCCAGTGGATGCGCTGATAATAAGATCCCTATCTGCCTTCAAGACAAGCGGGATCGTATTCTCTTGAATAGGCTGAAGCGCAGTCCATCCTTGTTTCCAAACCCATCTCTGAACCTTGTTATCCAGAAGGGAAAATGATGTCGTTTCAGACATAAGCTACAGTTTAAATGAAGCAAAAGCCTCGTCTTCATCGGCTTTAAGAGGCCCGTTATTTTCCGGAATGATATCTTCTACGCCAGACGGTTCAACATCTTGCACAACTTCAACCTTATCAATTATGTTGTCCCATTTCACACTTGGATTCTGTTCCAGGATTGATAAAAAGTCAACGAAGGATTTAATTGTTGTACGGGGCGTCCTGAAATAACTCTCCCCAATCTTCTCGGCACAATGTGAAAGAAATGATGTCAACGCCTCATCTGGGACAAGGTATTTTTCTGTGTCACCTAATGCGAATACGTTCCTGATGTTCTCTAATAGCACGTAAAGCTCTTCTTTGGTAAGGCTTGCCAAACGTAACACTGTTGAGTTATAATCTATCACACCAAGTCTCTTGGCGAAAGAGTTCTCTGCCAAGCGCGAGCGAAGGGCTTCATAACTATATAGACCACGGTTTGTGTCAGTCAGGAACTCAGGAGTGCCACTCATAATAAAACCAATTCCTGGGAAGGTCCCTTGAATGGTGTTGTTAAGGATGTACAAGACTTCTTCATAATTAGCTTTTCGTGAAACGGAACTCGTTATTTTATAGATGTTTACCATTTCATCAAGGTTTACGAGAAGACCTTTATATCCAGCTTTTCTTATTAGAGCAGTGTATAAACGGAGCACATCATAAATGGAAACTTCCCCTAGGAACTCTCCAACACCAAGGTCCCTTCGAGCATCGGTCTTTGTAGTATACTCGGCGCGAAGCCAGCGGAGTGCATTGCCTTTAAGGATATCATCATCATTTTCATATCCTTTCCAATACTGCATAATAACGGCGGCAAAACTGTACCCGCATGAAACATCCTTAACGTCTGCGAGTTCATCTCGTATAGCGCGTTCTATGTCCCCTGCCCTTTTAGTCTTCACGGCTTCGATAAAACGGTCAAGAATGTTAGGAAGCGCATTGCCGTCCTGCTTGGTTCGCGTAGAAAGCGAAGACACAAGTTCTGAGAGCAGCATTCTCGACTGACCATCTGAGCCATGGAGTCGTTTTCTTGGTGACAAGTCTGCCTGCATCGTAACGAGGCCTTTCTCCAATGCGATGGTACGCACAAGAGACAAGAAGAATGTCTTTCCCGAACCATATTCGCCAATAACCAGCCTGAAGGACGTTCCTCCCTCGGCTATTGTATCAATGTCGTGTACGAAAGAACGCAATTCCTCACTTCGCCCAACTTGAATGTGCTGAAGTCCCAGGCGGGGAACAACTCCGCTGCTGAGTGAACGTATGAGGGTTTCTCTCTCCTTTGGTTTAATTGGCCGCGCTATCATATCAATTGATCTTTATATGCTGTAGTAACGTATATCATTTCGCCATCATCTTCTACAACGGCGTCATCCACTTTTTCAAAAGACAGGGTGTTGATTTCTTCGAGCACAAATCCAAGCATAAGACCCTTTTCCTTACACATCGCATCAACCTCTTTTCTCTCCCAAGAATCCTGGGTCAAAAGTTTGGAAAGAATCTCCTGGACAGGGTTGGCAGATGAGACCTCAGTTTCGGTATTTCTGCTATCCTGTTTTTCTTCTTCTACGAATATTTCCGAGAGGAGAGTCTGAGCTTTACCTGTCTGTTTCTGGACATCCTCAAGGCGTTTCTCATCCATTTTGAACTTCTTCTTTTCGGTCTTGGGACCTGGAATTGAGAAGCCTCCTTTACCCTCTACCTTTTCAATTGTCGCGAATGTCTCCTCTTCCGGAGTTGTCATCAGTTCGTGTATTCGAGAATGGACTCCTACCGGATCTATCTCAAGCTTTTCGAAATATTTCTTTAAAACAGTCATACGTTTTGGACTGATATCACCGGACGAGAACAACAATCTGATTAGAGAGTCGGAAATATCTTTTTTGTCTTTTGGGTCAAGGTCATTAGGGTGCTGAATCCGTGGAATTACTTGCTCGGAAACCGTATAAAAGCGATACAAAGCGAGAAGGTAGGATTTCGTTTTGTCGACAGTAGGCAAAGAAGCAATATATTTCCAAATAATTGAAAGATCTTCTTCTCTTGGACTGTCGGCAAGCACCATACTAACTGCAAGTCTCACGTAATACCGTCCTAGTGCAAGAGCCTTATCATCGTAACGCTCTTCGTCACCTTTTGGAAGGGTATATAGGCAAAGCCAATCTCCTTCAACATATCGTTTCTCATTTAGTGACAAGTCTGGAGCTATGCCAAAACCGCATATCCTGGCACCTTCGCGAATCTTATCAATCGCGGTTTTCCCAATCTTAGAATAGTCATCTCGCACGTAACCAATCTCAGACAAGAAGTCGTTAACCTTCATTAGATGTTGCCCCCGGATATCCATGGAAGTTTGTTCATTTTCAATGAATTCCCTTACCATTTCATCCTGCTTGAAATCGAATTCTTCAGGCAGCATAAAAAGGGAGTATACCGTAAAATGGCCCGCTTTTTCCGCTTCAATCCTGGCGCTCCGTACCACATGGAAAACGCCACCGGCAATTTGCCAAAGAAGATTCTTTAATTCGTATTGCTCAACATGTTTATCATCTACGAGGTATGAGATGTCTTTTTGCTCTTTGACATAATAATCGAATCCATATTGCAGACTATATGGAGTAAGCAAATTTTGATTGACTGGGTATGGTGAAAAATCCCTTATCCGCCTGCTTTGTACACCGGCTTTCTTGCATACCGATTCCGCATAATCACGTATCTGTTTCTCCATTGATGGCGTCAGCAATCCACCCAACCCAAAGAGCTCCCAAGCTAAATCGACTGTTTCTTGAATACTGAGTTGTTTCTTCGGTATTTCCGTTATTATTGCATCGATAAGTGTCCTTGAGCGGTATGCCGTCAAATGAGGAAGAAAAGAGTTCCAATCATTTCGGAAATAGCGGGCCAAGGCATTATCAATAATCGTTTCAAGGGCTTCCGTTATCAAATACTCACGTTCCCCTATCCTTTCTTTGAGTTTAATAAGATATTTGACCAGTTCTGCCCGTTCTTGATTGCCTGTGCTCTTATCCAAGAATAAACGGAATTCAATGCCAAGCAAATAGCAGCTGAGCAAATCTACGCTTACTTCACTTTCATCAGTTTCGCCAGAAAGCCATGACAAATACTGTGTCCTCATCATCGGGGACATATCTGCATAACTGGAAAAAGTTTGCATAGTTCCTTCTTCCGAAATTGGCAGATCTGGGTCAACAACGGGGCCGACTACAATAGATTTCCATGTAAGCATTCTGGCCTCATTCCCTTCTGGGGGCACAGGTATATATTTACCCACGTAGAAGCCACCACGGCTCATCTTGCGGCCGTGGATTTCGACATCACTTTGCAGCGGGACCCATTTCGCTTCGCATTCCTTTTTGTTCAGATAGTCCGCAAAGGTGTCGGCATAGCGTTTTTCCCGGAAAGACACTTCGACTTTCTCCAATTCGTCCTGAGCATACTTGGCTGTGATATCATACGCCTTGCACAGAAGATTCATCCGATTCTTGAAACTCCCATAATCTCCCGTCTCTCTATACTCATCACGGAGATCAAATAACAAGATAAAAGGATAATTTGTATTGCCTTTGACATCCAGACATATGCCTTCGAGGAACTTTGATTTAAAGTATTCGTAGAATTCCCTCTGGCTTCTTCCGGCCACCTTAATCTCCTCACTGGAGTACACATACTGGTGAGCCCAATAAGGGACGGGTATTTCTGATTGAGTGAGTTCAACCTCGGGAATATAATCCCCCATCCAACTCTTATCGACAAACCACTGCTTATACTCTTCCAGAGTCGAGACATCCCCCATCTTTTCGACAAGAGAAATACCAAATTTCATTGCCAGAAGTCCCTGCTCTTCGGCGCGTTGTTTCATACGCTTTTGGATCGAGTCTTCAATATAGTCTAATACCCCTACTCCCATATCACGCCGGTAAGCGTACAAGGGGTTTCGCACCATAGCAACGGATTTACGCATCAGTTCCGAGTCGCATTGCTTACTCATCCAGGCCAGAAGGTCATTGAGCTGCTCCAAAGAGCCGCTCCAGGGTGTTTTGCGCGAACTCATCGTATTGGTATCATTCTTTGTCTGCTCAAGCTCCTCTGACGGAAGCTCTTGAGTGGTAATTTTGATTGCGGCTCTAATCTCTTCTCGTGAGACAATCTTGCGATTCTCTTTGAGAGCAGTCCCAAGTGGCTGACTTTGTATTATGGATTGAGATTGAACCTCATCTTCCTTTTTCTGTTCTTTTTGTTGCTTACGACGCTTCACACCTTTACGAATGGCACCTACTGCCCAATAAACGAGCAATAGAAGCCAAAACCATATCCAGAAACCGGACGAGATTAAAGGTATGAACAAAATAGAATGCATCTAACAAATATAAGAATTTTAAGCTAATTACCCATATTTATTGGCATCAAAGCATTTTCCATAAAAAAATCTCCGTGATTCTCATATTTTTAAATACCGCAAAGATATTTCTTACATGTGACAGGTTTTGTCACACGCGAAAAAACTTTTCGTAATTTTTATCTTGCCAAAACTTTTCAGTCTGCGAATTTTTTCTTATTTTCGCAAAAATGAAATTTAATGACAAAAACTGACACTTATATGAGACCGCAAAGAACACCCCTGCAGAAGTTCCTGAGATTCCTTCTGTTTCTCCCCCTGTTTATGATTATCGGGACAAAGGACAATATCTAGATCGTCAGCCTAATCAGCCTGCCATCCTTGCAGAACATCTCCTTGTACCGCATGATACAGGCATACACCTGGGCCGACGTCACCGGCTGCCCGTCTTTCCGGAGGTGTAACCCCCGGACATTAATCT
>JAEEGL012572511.1_pt1 | contig 22129 bp, 14 predicted proteins | sample 9134231 | NCBI WGS metagenome assembly JAEEGL01 (sample SAMN16246548, study PRJNA631951) | gut metagenome | biome: gut microbiome; feature: rumen; material: fiber-attached | host: Bos | place: Iran: Karaj | collected 2018-10 | reverse complement strand
TATTATAATCAAAAGATAAAGAGATATACGAAGATGAGAAATAGAAGTGAAGGAAGAAGACCTAATAGATTAGGATTATTTATATTATTTTTGTTTTTATTCAGTATGAAGGTTTATGCTGTTTCTGATCCTAGCCAGTGTATTGCAGTTGAACAAGTTAGAACAGGTAAATGGGTTGAAGATACACAGGTATCTGTTAATCATATAGTATGGGATGGAATATCTGTTGATGGTTCTACCTGGGAAGGTGGAGTGTCAAGTGGTAGTGATAGTGGACCTGGCATCCCAATGGTTATTGATAAAAACTTTACTTCTGATAATTTCCAAATAAGAAATTTTGATGGTATTGGAGAAACTGCTGCTAATTTTGAAGCTGGTGCTAAATTTGAAGGTAGTTATTTTGGTGATGGTGTTGTTGCTTCTATTGAAGAATTTGGTGCTGCAATTGATGATCAAACTTTTCATGATTTAGATGGAAAAGATGTAACTCCAAAATGGAAATATGCTAGATGTGTAACACAAGATAAAGGTGGTGGAGCTACTGTAGAGGTTGCTTCTTCAGCTAGTTCAAGAGGAACTCATAGACGAATAATAACATGTTCAATACATTATAATTGTGCTTGTGGAGATGGTGATCCAGAGACTGGTAAAGCTGATTCAATGAATTGTGGATGCAATGATGGTTGGACATGTAGTTGTGGTAGTCCAGGTGGATGTTCTACACATAAGCCTACTATATGCATCGCAACAGGTGCTGCAAGCCATACAAGGTCATTTACTGGTTCTTCTGATTATGGAGCAAATGCTGAATGCCCTAATTTGATGGAACAAGCTCATAAGCAATGTGAGGATTGTGCTCAAAATGGTTCTTGTAGTAGGGCATGTACTGAAAGCGCTAAATTAAATTGTACTTCTCATGGTGGTTCTGCTGGTTGGAATCCAGTAGGTGCATCTATACCAGGATATTCATTTCCAGGTGGAAGTATAGATCAAATTAATCCAGCTACTGGGCATTGGGAAGTTGCTGATGTTCCATATTGTGTTAATCCAGACTCAACTATGTCAAAAAGCTATACATCTGATTATGTAGATCCTAGTGAATGTGCATCAAGTAACTCATCTGTTGATTGTGGATATTTAAATATATTAGTTGAAGCTCAATATAATAATATGTATGCTGGAACAAATATTTCTCAAGATGCTGTTACATTAGCTACAAGATTTTGGGGAGCTTACACTAGTCAAGGTGGTTATAGAGGTGTTGGTATGGGTGTTCATGTAGGAACACTTGGCGCTGGAGATTGCCCATTTGATAGTGGTAACTGGGGTGATGATTACTCAAGGGCATTTAATAGATGCTATGATATGATTTACTTAGGTAAAAAGGGAGATCCAAGTACTGGTTATTTAAATATTTATCAAGAAACTGTTAAATATATGCTTACACCTGAACGTATTGTTCAAGCAACAACAGGAGCTGTATTAAATGGAAATATTGTTAATACTAAAGTAGCTGATGCTCTTAGTACATATAAATCACTTGATTGTAAATCAGCTAGTGGAGTATGGAATGCTGGTGTTATATGTGGTAATGATAGTGAAAACCATTTAAAATATGCAATAGCATTATTCTATAATACTAAACAAGGTAATCCAGATTTTCAAACACATTTAAATAAATTATATGGTGGTTTAACAACTAGACCAATTAATGTAGCATTATCAAATGAATCTGGTACTGGACTTGATTGTTCAAGCGTAGCTGCTAAAAAATTAGAAGATATTACTGATGAAGAAGAAAGAAATTTCAAAATATATTGTGATAAATATGGAGCTTATGAAAATTCTGAAGAAAAGAGTACAATAAGTTTAGAATTTAAAGAAGAGATTACTCATGGTGCAGAAATGTATGATTGTACTAATGTCTTAAATGAAATAGCTTCATATAAGAGTAAAACTTCTTTAACTAGTGCTGAAAGAGATTATTTAGAGTCTTTAGAAAGAATAAGTGAATTCTGTAATGTTACTGTTGATTATGTAAGAGTAGATTATGGTGGAGGAGATTATTCAGAGTATTATCCAGATAAATATAGAAAGTGTTCATCTAGTGGATGTGATCCTTTTATTGAAGGAGCTGAAAATGCTGTAATAGCAAGAATTTCTGCTTGTCAAAAATCATATTGCTATTTAGATACTAAAATATATAGTCCATGTAATGCTAGTATTGAAAAGATAACTGCTAAAGTTACATATAAAGAGTCTAAATCTCAGTATAGTGTTAAAAAATATGTTGACTGTGGAACGTTAGGAACAGAGGGTGGAGAAGCACAGTTCTTATACTCAACATTTAAACCTGAAGAGATAACTGTACCAGGAACTGGACCTGGTGATAAAGTAACAGATAGTTTTGAAGTAAATATGAATTGTAATTTCCCATGTCAAAATCCTCAACCAAGAATGAGTGTTAAAAAATGTACTGATCCTGAATTAAGTGATTTTGAAGATGAAGAGGGATCATATGATGTTAATGATGAAAATTATAAAAAAGATAGTTCTGAAGGAAGAAAACTAAAATTAGAAAAAGCTAATTATGGTAAAGCTTATGAATCAAGTATTAAAGATCCTTCACTAAGTTGTATTTTAAACTCATCACCAACATCTAAATCTACATATGATTATAGTGAATACTTTGGTGTTAATAGTGATTTATGTAGAGTATTCTGTAGTGATGAAGCTCATTATTATATGGCTGATAAGACTGTTGTATATTCAGGATTATCATTTAAATATGATTTAGAATATGGTACATTTGAAAGAAATACAATTAATAAACCATTGTCAGCAATTATTCAAATGAGAAGAAATTGTGTTTCTGAAATATATTATGATAATCTTAAGTTCAGTAAGAGCTTTAGTACAATGGCTAAGAGATATGGTATAAATAATTTACCTGAAGGTGTTAGTGTTACAAATTGGGAAGAATTATATGATAAAGTTTGGGATAGATCAATTAATAGTGAGAATGGAAGAAATGAATTATTAACAAAATTAATATATGATTTATACAATTGTAATTTCTTAGGAGAAGCTGATATTAAGAGTAATAATATAGCTAGACCATCTGATAATACTACAGGTGATAAAGAATCTGGTTCTATATATGATAAACAAATCCCTAAGATATTTGGTGATAATTATGGATTTGAAAATTGTACAATTAATGATGATACTAATACATGTGTAGAATTTAATGGTATTAAATATAAAGGTGGTACTAGGTATGCATCTGATTCTGGTGTTGCTGACGTACAAGAAACAGGAGATAATTATAATACGATATCATTTAAGTATACATTGAGTTCTAATAAGGAACATCCAAGATATGGTGAAGTTAGATATTGTAAAGGAATAGATTCAAATACTAATGGATGTTTTGATTATTCTGGTGCTAATTCAAATGCTTATCGTAAAAAATTTGATGTTGATTCATTAACTGGTGGAGAATATGATTTACCACATGAAAGATGTGATGGAAATATTAGTTGTGGAAACATTAAATATGTTGGAACTAAAAATGAATTAAGTAATAGTGGTATATCAATATTTAAGCAAAAGAAATATATTTCAAATGAAAAGACAGGTGTATATAGATTAATACCTACTAATGATTATGCATATTTCACAATAACAACTGAAGTTGGATTCTATAATACAAGTAAGTTTGCAACTGAGGCTTATACTGGTAATGTTTATGACATTTCTGAGGGTAAGAATTTAATAGATGATGAAAAGTATAAAACATTAGCTAAGTTAAGTGAATATGTATATCCAGCAGCTATATCAACAAATGAATGTGATAATATGGTTGCTAAAGGTGATAGAAAAACTACAAAATACTTTGCATGTCTTATTGAATCTAATAGTGGAAGAATGGGAACATACCATAGAAACTTTATGACTCAAACTCAAGATAAGTTCTTTAGAATGATAAATGATCAAAATGCAAATGTATTTAGTTGTTACTATATAAATAAATATCCATTTGAAGTAAAAGATTCTGAAGTAGTATATAGGAATGTTAAATTAAGTAATTTATTCCCATCTAATAGAACAATAGGTGAGAATTGGAGTTCAAATGTTGGTGCTGCATACAGAACTGAAATAGAAACTTATGCTAAGGATAATGGAGATTATGACTATTATGAAACTCATAGAGAATATAGTTATATATTAAATCAAGAGTCATTAGAATTGGTTAGACAGTATAATTATCAAGTAAAAGATTATAAGAATGCTTCTACAATTCCTTCTTCAAATTGTAAGATGAAGATAGATGAAGAGACTGGTGGAGAGATATATTATGATTGTAAGAGTGAGTTCTTAAATAATATAGATAATTATAAAATTATTAATAATAGACCTGATAAAGAAAGAGGAAAATCAGATTATACTGTTGATATGGAAAACAAGAAGAATAATAATCCATAATTATTCTTCTTTTTTTTATTATTTTATGTTATTATAGTATTAGTTAATATAGTGAGGTACATATGAAAAGAATATTTAAAATGATTTTTACTATTGTTTTATTGGTAGTATTAGGATTTAATGTTGATGCAGCCTGTTCTGATACTGAACTAAATGATTTTGTAGAAAAGTTGAAAATTAATTTTGTTCAGCCAAATAAGAGATCTGAGTATGCATATTATTTTGTTTTGTCTGAAGACAAATATAAAGGTGAAGGAATTGAAAACACTCTAGAACTTGTTGCTTTGGATGGAGATGGTATTCCTGGAGAATGGAAATATCAAGAAGTAATTGGTAAATATGGAGTAGGTGGATATACAAACATCAAAGAAGAAACATATGATTTGAGTGTTAAAGCTGTTTCTGGTTCATGTAAGGGAGAAGTACTTAAACATGAAAAATATGTAGTACCTCAATACAATATGTATATACAAACTGCATATTGTGAGAAATATCCAACTCATAAATTATGTAGAAGATTTACTAATGATACAAAGGGTATGAGTGATAGTGATTTTGCTAAGGTAATGAAAGAATATGAGGAAAGTTTAAATCCTAAAGAAAAGAATAAATTCTTAGCATTTATATTAAAATATTATATATATGTATTATGTATAATTATTCCAATTGTATTTGTGTCATTATATTATAATAAGAAGATTAAAATTAATCATAAATATAAAACTAGAAGTGATAATAAAAGTTCTAAGAAGAAATCAAGAGTAGTTATAGTTTTATTATTACTAGTTGCTCTATCATTTAGAGTTAATGCTAAAAGTACTTGTGATGTTTATGTTCAACAAGATGATACATTAAAAGAAGTTGAGGGTTTTAATTCAAGAACTAGAAAATGTTTATGGAAAGATTTTGGATGGAGAAGACCTGCAGAGTCATATAATACTAGTCAACCTGGTCAAGGTGGGGTTGACCCAATTGGTGATACTGTTGCTTGGGGTAAGACAGAAGCATATCATTCATTTACAGATGAATGTACAGGTACATATCATTCAGGTACTTGGCAAAATGCTGTATTAAAAGATGCAGGTGGACCTGCCGAGATAGAAATGACTCCATCTGAAGGACAATATACAGATGGTGAAGCGGATTCAATTGGTTGTAGCGTATATAAAGGTAAAGATAAAGACGGTAATGATATTTATGCGGCTGGTCAACAATGTCCTCCTTGTCCTGGAGATGTAAGTCCTGATGGAGAATGTCATGAAGGCGCTGGTACATTTAGATGTAAATGTACATGTAATGAAACAAGTGGTGGTGGAAAAGCTACATCTGAAGCTGAAGCTAGAAGCAAACAAGAAAAAGATTGTAAAGATGCTAATGATCTTGCTCAAAAATCTTGTGAAGGAGCAGGATATACTGGTGGTACTAGAGAAGAAAATAAATGTGGTTTTACTGCAAATATTGTAACTCCATCTGTAACATGTAATATGGGTTATGATTCTAGTAAGACACCTACTATTACAACATATAAACTTCCTGGTGATGTTGATGCATTTTGTGTCAATCCTGACCAAGCAAGTGCTGGATATTATCAAGAATTAAGTGATAACAATAGATTATTAGATGTTAATAGTTGTTCATCAAGCTGTGAGTCATTAGACTGTGGATACTCAAATATCATGATGGAGGCTCTATATTTTAATACATTTGGTTCTGGTGAACAAATATCAACTACAACTGTTAATATGGCCATGAGATTGTATGGTGCTTATACTGATCAAGGTGGTTATGAACAAGTTGGATTTAGAGAATTTGCTGCTACTGAGGGTGAAAACTGTGTAGGGATTAATGATGAAAGTGGTAGTATAAATCACCTTGGTGGTGATGGTACTGTTCAAGGTATGTTTAAGATTTGTGAACCAGAAGCATATTTATATGAACCAGGTACTTTAGAATATGTAAATGTTTATAAAGCAACTGTTGATTACATTTTAAACAACATGAATAAAGTTATTAATGTTGGAAATGATGTTCAAATAGATGGTGAAAATATTAGTAATACTAAAGTAGCTGATGCTCTTAAAGTATTTAATAATATACCATGTACTGTTGATGGTATTATGTGTAGTAATAGCAACAGTAATCAACTTAAATATGCATTAGCTTTATTCTTTAATGCTAAACAATGTAATGAAGATTTTAAAACACATTTTGCTGCTGTATATGGTGATGTTACTGCTGAACCATCAGATGCTTCAATATCAAGTGAATCTGGACAAAGATGTTCTGTATTACTTGCTATGAGTGATTCTGCTCTTGATGAAGGTCAAAAATCATTAAAAGCAAATTGTAAAGAAACAATTGAAAGAGAATCATTAAAATGTTCTAAGATTTCTAATAAGAGAGATATTGAATTATTAGATGAAGAAGAATATTTCTATGATTATTGTAAAGCAAATTCTAAAGCTACATTTAGTTGTGCTGATTATTATAATAAAGATAATTCAAAATTAGATGAGTTTGGAGTTAATGTTAAGAAGTATTGTTTAAATGCTGTTTCTGATGAAACTGAAAGAACTGTAATAGATATTTCATTTAGTGAAGAAGTTACACATAATTCAGAGCGTGTTGATTGTTCTAGTATTATAGGTAAAGAAGATAATGAACTAAGTGAAGATGAAAGAAGAATTAAACCATATTGTGATATTACTGTTAGTCAAGTAATTGTTACATATTCAGATGGTTCTTATAAGATATATAATCCTGATTCTACTCAATTCTGTAGAAAAGAAGGAGATTGTGATAAAGAGATTCCAGGTAGTAGTGTTATTGAAAGAATTTCTGCTTGTCAAAAATCAACATGTTATGTAAATACAAAAGTATATGCTGATTGTAGTCAAAGTATAAGTAATGTTACTGCTAAGATTAGCTTTATTGAATCTAAATCAAAATATGGTGTTAGAAAGTTTGTATCTTGTGGTACGACTGGTGCTGGTAATAGTGATGGTTCTAGTGGTACTGGTGAAGGTGAATATCAGCATATGTATGCTATATATGATCCATTCAAGATTACTGATGATACACCTGGTGAAAGAATTGTAAAAGATTATAATATTACACCATTCTGTGGTGCTAAGTGTACTAATGTTCAACCAAAACGTAGTAAACAATCTTGTTCAGCACCAACACTAGAAGATATTAAAGGTTTAAGTGCTTATACAAATATGGATGAGTTATATACTTCTGGTAATGATAAAGTAAAAGAAAATAATTCAGCTTCTTATGGTAAGTCATTTGAATCAAGTATTAAGGATCCATCATTAAGTTGTATAGTTAATGCTAATGAAGCCACTAAGAAACTTTATGATTATACTGATTACTTTGGTTTAAATAGAGATATTTGTAGAGTTTACTGTAGTGATGAAGCTCATTACTATATGGGTGAAAAAACTGTTGTATATTCAGGTTTATCATTTAAATATGATATTGAGTTTGGTACATTTGGTAGAAATAAAACTGATAAAGCTTTAACAAGTGTTATATCAATGAGAAGAAATTGTGTTTCTGAGATATATTTCTATGATAATAGCTTTAGTGCTCCAGTTAGTTCATTTGCTAGTAAATATGGTGTTAAAGATACTACTGGAATTAATAACTGGGTTCAATTATATGATAAGGTATATGAAAATGCATTAAGAGAAGGTAAGAGAAATGAATTACTTACTAAACTTGCATATGATTTATACAATTGTAACTTATATAGTAATATTCCAATTGGTAAACCAAATGATAATACTGTTGGACCTGTAATAGAAAATGTTATTAAACCAATTTATGCTAATAATTATGGTTTTGATAAATGTACAATAAGTGAACAGGGTGAAAATGGTGAAAACAATAATACATGTATTACATTCCATGGAGTAACTTATGATGGTGGAAGTCAATATGCTTCTGATTCTGGATTAAATGGTGAAACTGGTAATACAAAGAATGATTTCACTTATGAATATTCATTAAGTGCTAACCCTGAAGTTCAAGATAAATATAGAACAAGAAAGAGACCAACAGATGGTCAAAAGATTACATCTACTAATAAGACTGGTGCTACTGTTGGTAATATAATGTATTGTAAAGGTTCTGGATGCTTCGATTATGAAAACTTTAGTAAGAACACTAATAAAGATACATTAAGTGGTGGTGAATATGCTTTACCAGATGAGAGATGTCAAGTTGGATCTACTTGTAGTAATGTTAAAATAGATTATGTATTAAAAGATGTTGGTAAGACAACTAAAGTTAAATATATAACTGTTAATAAGAAAGAAGTACAAATAGATGTTCCAATGAATGATTATGCATACTTTACAGTTAATACTGAGGTTGGATTCTATAATACATCTAAGTTTGGTTCAGAAGTTTATACTGGTAATGTATATGATTTAAATTATGGTACTCTTACAGATGAAGATAAAGATAAGATAGCTAAGGTTCCAGATTATTCATATCCTGCATCAATTACAACTAATGAATGTAAAGTATTAGAGGGTACTCAAGCTGGATATAGAATATTTACTTGTGATGTTAGATTCCATGCAGGAACTATGGGTACATACTATAGAAACTTTATGAATTCTACTCAAGATAAATTCTATATGATGCTTAATGATACTGCTGCTAATCAATTTAATTGTTATTATATAAATAATTATATATTTAATGATACTGAGATTGCTTATAGAAATGTTAATCTATCTAATATGTTCCCATCAACAAATAGAACAATAGGTGATAACTGGAGAACAGATGATGCTAGATTATATAGAAGTAAGATTGAATCTTATACTAGAGAAAAAGGTGAGTACAATTATTATACAAGCCACTTAGAATATAGTTATACTCTAGATCAAGATGCTTTAAAGAAAATTAGAGAAAGTAATTATTTGACTAAGAATTATCAAGATTCTAAGACTATTAGAAAAGAATCTTGTAGGTTAGAAGATAATAAATATTTTGATTGTCAAAGTACATTTATTGATTCTCTTGAACAACAATCAAATAGTTATGGTATAATAAATAATAGATTAGATAAAACTAGAGGAATTTCTGACTATACTTTAGAGGAGGAAAGAAAATGAAAGAATCAATGTGGGGCTATTTGTTAATTGTTCTTGGAGTAATTATTATAATTATAATTGTCTTAATTCAAAACATTACAAATACTCAAGAAGAAGATTATTATTTAACAAGAGAGGTACTTGAAGCATCAATGATAGATGCGATAGACATGGGTTCATTTAAGAGTACTGGTGAAATAGTAATGGTTAAGGAAAAGTTCGTAGAAGTATTCATTAGAAGATTTGCTGAAAGTGTTGGTAAATCAAAAGAACAATATACTTTAGAGTTCTATGATATTAATGAATATCCACCAAAAGCTAGTGTAAGAATTCTTACAAATTCAGGTGTATATTCAATTAGTGATAATTCTAATAACTTTGATGTTGATTTAAATACTTATTTAACTGGTATACTTGAAACAACTGATTCATATCTTAAAAATCAATCTATGATTGCTAGAGAAATAATCAAAGAAGATATTGATTGGGATACATGTGAGTATAGTGGTAGTTATGATAAAGCAACAAATAGTGTAAGTAAATATAGTACTTCAAGTTATGAAGCAGATTTAAATGCACTTCTTGATCAATGCAAAGAAGAAAAGAAGAATAGACATTAAAATATTCTTCTTTTTCTTTTGATTTTATGGTATTATTAATTATAGGGAAGGTATTTAAAATAGATGGAAAGTATTGTACTTACAATTAATAATAATGTTATAATCTTTGACTATAGGGTAGTTACTAATGAAGAAAAAAAGTTAAGAAATAAGAATACTATTAGCAAAGATTCTCTTTTCTATACTATAAAATATTTTAAATCTCATATTAATAATATATGTGAATATATTACAAAGACTAATAATGGTATTAATACTATGCATATTCAAAAGTTAGTTACTTTTAAATATCCATTTATGTTATTTGAGGGATTAAAATTAACTTCACTTGTTTTTAACTTTATATCAACAATTGATGTAGAAGATTATGAATTATTTTTAACATCTAAATACTTAAAGAATCTTGATTGTTATTTTATGCCTTCTGTGTATGATGTTAGGTTTAAAGAAAAAAATATCATTGTAAAAGAGTTTTGTACTAAGAAAGTATCATCTAAGTTTATGTCTTTACAAGGTGTTATTGCGAATGATTCATTATATTTTAAAAAGACAATTAATATTACTGAAGATTATGATGGGTTAATAGAAGATTTAGAAGAATTTTTTAAGATTAATTATAAGTTAAAAGCTATACATTTATATGTATTTTCTGTAGAACTTATTTCTTCTATTGTAGATATAGTTAAACATGATGAATCAAGGAATGTAGTTGTTTTTTTACATCAAGGACATGATAAAGGTAATTTCATAGTTAATAATTTTAAATGGTTAAAGGCTTTAAGTGATAAGTGTAAAGAAGATTATTTATGTGAATTTAGAATAGTTTACTCGTCATCATTTTTAAAGAATAATTTATTTAAACAATTAACATTCAATAATTTGAAATTAATATCAATATTGTGTATATATGTGTCAATAGTATGTATTATGCTTATTAAATCATATGAATATATTGAAAAGTTAAGTATAGATCAGTTAACTAGCGATTTGATAAGTGATTCGTATGGAGCTGTGGATGATGAAGATCATTATGTACCTGATGCTTTAGAAGAAAAAGATGAAATATCTAATATGACTAAGGAAGAGGTTAAAAAGAGATATAATTTTTCTAGATCATTTAGTAAGCTTAGGAAAATAAATAAAGAAACTGTTGGATATTTAGTTGTTAATAATACTGAGATATCTTATCCAGTAGTACAACATTCAGATAATAGTTATTATTTGAAAAGAGATTTTTATAAAAGAACTACTTCAATGGGATGGATATATTTAGATTATAGAAATAACTTAGAAAAACTTGATGATAATAGTATTATATATGGACATAGTATGTTAAATGGTACGATGTTTGGTACTCTTAAAAAAGTGTTATCTTCTTCTTGGAGAAAAGTAGATGAAAATATGGTTATTACTTTAGAGAATGAAAATGATACTATGAAGTTTAGAATATTTTCGGCTTATAAAGTTGATTATACTACTGATTATTTAAAGACTAATTTTTCTTCTAAGAATGAGAAGGAAGAGTTTATTAAATTAATAAGAGGTAGAAGTATATTTAAATCAAATGTAGAAGTTGATACAAAATCTAAAATACTTACTTTATCTACATGTACTGGGGGTAATAATAAAAGATTAGTTGTTCATGCTGTATTGATAGGAGATGAATAAAATGAAAAAATATTTATTATTAATTTTGTTAATGTTACCAGTTTTTGTTTTTGCGGAGTGTAGTTATACAAAACATGAAGAATTTGGTAGTTTTGCTAGTAGAATTACATATGAAACTGATTATAATATGAGTGATAATACATTTACATTAACTTTCTATAATGTAATAGATGGTTTATATTTTAAAATAGGTGAGACTGGGTTATATAAACCTGATAGTAATGATACTATTGTATTAAGTGGTTTATCTGAAGGAAGTAGTATGAATGTATATGTTTATGCTAATGATGATTGTATGACACAAGTTAGAACAATAGGTATTTCGCTTCCGTATTACAATCCTTATTATGGATCATTATTATGTAGTGGATATGAAAATTTAGTATTATGTTCTTCTAGATTTACAAATATGAAAGCTACTGAAGAGTTAATTAAAAAAATGAAAGAGAATTATGATGCTAATTTAATTCAAGATGCTGAGGCAAAAGAAGAAGAAAAAGAAAAAGAATTTAATTTAGGAAGTTTTTTATGGGATATATTTGTTAAATATATATCAAAAGCCTTACTTGTTATAGTAAGTTCAGGTGTTACGATTTTGTATTTCAATAATAAAATGATTAAAGTAGAACACGGAGTATAATATTTTTAAATATTATACTTTTTTATATTGAACATTTATTGTTGTTTGTGATATAATTTTACATAGAATAGGGAAAATAGAGGTGGAATAAAATGAGGAGTATTTTAGTAGGAATTAGAAGGTTTTTAACAAATAAGAACACAATAACAATAATTGCGTTACTTGGATCTTTAGTATTTTTGTATTGGGCTTATAATAGAAGAATTGAGACAGCTATAAGTCCAAAACCAGTAGTTGTTGCTACTAGGGAGCTTGGTCCAAGAACATTGATAACAAATGATATGCTTAGAACTGAGAAGATACCAGGTAATTTGATTGAGCATACATTTAGTACAACATCGTTAATAATTGGAAAGTATGTTTCAGAGGATACAGTTATCCCAGCAAATGGAATTATATATGATACTATGATTAAAGAATGGGAAAAGTTACCACATAGTATATATGGAGATATTCCTAGAGGAAATACTGTTGTTGCTTTACCAGTTGATAGAGAATCAACTTATGGTAATTCAATATTCCCAGGAAACTATATAGATTTATATATTAGTACTTATAATAATGATAATGGCAAATTAATGTTACAAAAGTTTATTGAAAGTATTAAGGTTTTAGCTGTTGTTGATGGTTCTGGTGGTAAGAGTGTATTTGAAACAAATGGAGCTTTATTAAATCCTTCATTCTTGATATTTAGTGTTAATGAAGAATATTACTTGCTTCTTCAAAAAGCATCATATTTAGGAGTTAATATATTCCCAGTTCCTAGAAATGCAGCTTATTCAAATGGCAATCCAAAACCTACTAAAGTAGTATGTACTTATTTGAAAGAATATATATTAAATCAAACAATCGATGTTGGTTTGGTTGATGGAAATAAAGTACAAGTAGATAATGATGGAATTAGTGCTATTGTACTTGAGGGAGGTCAATAATGAAATTTTTAAAGAATAAAACTGTGGTTACAATTGTAGCAGGACTTGTATGTGTTATTATTTTAGGCATTGCATATAAGAAGAGAGTAGGAAATCAAATTAATGAAACTCCTGTTCCTGTAGCTGCAAGAGAAATATTAGCACGTGAAGAGATTACACAAGATTCTGTAAAGATTATTAATGTAGCTGCTTCCGCTTTAACAAATAATGTTATTAGATACTCTGAGCAATTATTTGGTGGAGAAACTAAAAAGTATGTTAATTTTAATACTAAAATTCCTGAAGGAAGTTTCTTCTATCAAAATGCTGTTGTAGATTGGTCATCAATGCCAGACTCAGCATGGAGTGAAATTAGTGATGATAATGCAATCGTTTCATTATCAGTTAATACAAAATCTACATTTGGTGGTTCAATTTATCCAGGTGATAAAATAGATATTTATTATCATACATATGATGGTGAAAAACTTGTTTATGGTAAATTAATTGAAGCTATTACAGTTTTAGCTGTTAAAGATAGTTCTGGTTACCATATTGGACAAAGAAGTGCATCACAATCTGAACCAGCAGCTTTAATATTCAGTGTTCCTGAAAATTTACACTTATTATTAAGAAAAGCATTAGCTCTAGCAAGTCCACAGGATTTAGTACCTGTTCCTAGAAATACTGCTTATTCAGAAAGTGATATTGCTACATCTATTACCAGTGAATATTTACAAAAATTAATAAATGATAGATGTATGGATATTCCACTTGATACAGTTGATACAACAACTAGTCAATCAATAAATATAACAGAATAATAAAAAAATATAAAAAAATGAGAGAAGGATAAAAATGGATGAAATTGTTTTTTCACAAGTTGATTTTGGTCTTTTAGAACCTCTTCTTGCAGATGAAGATGTTACCGATATTTCATACTCAAATAATGGTCAATTATGGGTTAAAACACTTACTCAAGGTGTTCAACCAAGACATATAGAAGGTCTAAATAATGAAGCAATTGAAAAACTTGCATTTCAATGTTCAAATGTAATGGGTAAAACATTTAACATGGCTCATCCATTCCTTGATGCTGAAAGTGCAGAACTTCGTTTAAATTTTGTACATGATAGTATTGCTACTAATGGAGTTGCTTTGCTAATAAGAAAAACTCCAGCAATGATCAGACTTAATAAAGATAAATTAGTTAATGAAGATTATGCTTCTGTTAAGTTACATGATTTTCTTATTACTTGTGTTACTTCTCACTGCAACATAATTGTTAGTGGAGAAACTGGTTCAGGTAAAACAGAACTTGTTAAATATCTTGCTAGTCATACACGCGAAGATGAGAAAATAATAACTATAGAAGATACATTAGAACTTCACTTAGATAAGATTTATCCTAATAGAGATATTGTTGCAATGAAAACAAATAATATTGCTTCATATTCAGATGTTCTTGTTTCTTGTATGCGTCAAAACCCAAGATGGATTTTACTATCAGAAATTCGTTCTGCTGAAGCTGTTATGGCTGCTAGAAACTCTATTTCTTCAGGACATAACATCTTATCAACAATCCACTCTGATAAAGCATCTAGTATCCCAATGCGTATGTATTCACTTTTAGAAAGTAGTCAAGATATTGATCAATTTGTTAAAGGTATGCATAGATATATTCAAATTGGTATACATGTTAAAGGTTATTTCTCTAAGAAGTATGGTAGATTTCAAAGAGAGATTACTCAAGTATGTGAATTCTATGTTGATGATGTTGATAATTTAGCTAAGGTAAACGTTTTATATTCCAAAGATTTATTTGGAAATGAAAAATATAATAATCCAACACAACATTTAATAGATTATATGGCAAGTCAAGGTGTTGATATGAGACCTGATCCATTCTTACCAATTAATGGAACTTTGAAAGAACAAAGTGATAGTCCTATAACTGAAGATGCTGATGGTGGAGAAAATGTTGAAAAAAATACAAATGATACAATAAATGAAGCCAAGGTTGAGGAGGGTAGTACTACTGAAGAGGTAGCAAGTACAGAGGTTGTACCTAGTGAACCAGCTGCTCCTGCAGCTACACCTGCGGCACCTGCTGATGTTAGTCCAGCACCTGCTCCAGCACAAACTCCTGCTCCAGTAGCACAAGCAGTTCCTGCAACTCCTGCACCAAGTGCAGTGGCACCTAGTGTACCACCTGCACCTGCAGTTGCACCAGCAGCACCTGCTGCTAGTAAACCTGGGTTAGAAATTGTTGATATATAGGAGGCGATCAAATGTATATAGAAATATTTATTGTTGCAGCTATAATTGTATTTGTATTTATATATCGTAAGAACGTAGGTGATAACTCATATAAGTTTATTGCTAGAAATATGTCAGGTGCTTATGAAAAAGTATCTCCTTATTCATTTAGAGTTGTTCGTGAGAAAGCTAAAGAATTAGGACAAGAATATACAACTAGACAATATATTATACAAGTTACTATGTTTGGTATTGGAGCTGCATTTGTTTCATATCTATACTTCTATAGTCTTATGTGGAGTTTGATATATGGAGCTTTTGCAATTGCTTTCGTACCTTATCTAGCATATATGAGATGTAAAAAGGTATATTCGGAATTCTTGTTTGAACAAGTTCAAATTTATACTACAAATGTTATTATGGAATATAATACAACTCAAGCATTTGTTAAATCTTTAGAAGGTGTTAGAGATTCAGGTGTACTTGAAGAACCATTATTGTCAGATGTTAAAGAAATGATTCAAATGGCATATGATTCTGGTACTATTGATGATGCTATAAGATTTATGAATGAAAAATATGATTATTATGTTGTAAAGAATATGCATCAATTATTCATTCAAATTACTAGAGAAGGTTCTAAGGATTCAGGTGAAGCTTTAGAAGGTATGCAAATGGATATAGATATGCTAGTAGAAAGTGTATATAGAGATAGAATTGATAGAGCAACATTCTACAAACAATTTATTTCTTTCGGTCTTATCCTATATTTACTTGTTCTTTTAGTTCAATTACTAATTGGTCAAGAGGGTTATCTTGGATTATTAGAAAAATGGTATGTTGTATTGTTACTACATTTTGCTATATTGATTAATACATTTTTCTTATTTTCCGGAATCAAATTTTACCATGAGGATGTGGGGGCTGAATAATGATAGAGGTATTTATAGTAGGTGTTATAATTGTATTTGTTTTCCTTTATACAGGAGCATTCAATTTTAACAAATTTGTTGATGATAATAAAGCAATATTTTCTAAGTTAAAAGAAGATGATTATGAGTTTCTTTTAGTTAGTAGATATGGTGATAATGTTGATGTTAATGAGAAATTTCAATCTCGTATTAAGTCAGCTATTGTAGCAATGTTATTTGCTTTTGTAGCAGCTTTAATATTCTTTGATGGGTTTAATTTTGCTATTAAGTTAGTAGTAGTAATGTTATTCTCATACTTAGTATATAAAGATGGTTATTCAAAAGTTAAAAATTATTATAAGGTACACTTACATGAAATAAATTTAAAGTTACCATATTATTTAAAAAGTTTAGAGATCTTAATTCAACACTACACAGTTCCTGTTGCAATTACAAGAAGTGTAGAAGAAGCTCCTGAAATGTTTAAACCTGGTCTTCGTGAATTAATTGCATCTATTGATGCTGGTGATTCTTCTATTGAACCTTATATGGCTTTCGCAAGACGTTATCCAGTTAGAGATTCAATGAGAATGATGAGACTTTTGTACAGACTTAGTTTAGGTAGTCAAGAAAGAAAACAAGAACAATTAACTGTTTTCTCAAGAACTATTTCAAACTTACAAGCAAAATCAAGAGATACAAAATATAAAGAAAGACTTGATAAGATGGAAAGTAAGACAATGACAATGCTTGTTTGTACAGGTGCTAGTGTTATGGTTGTACTATTGTTATCAGTTTTACAAACATTTACAGGAATGTAATAATAATTCTTGATAGTAAAAAGAAGTTATTATATAATTAAATTATAGTAAATAGAGGAGGTAAATACTATGAAAGAAGCTACTGGTGAATTAAACATGACAGTTGTAACATTGATTGCAATTGCAGCAATTGGAGGTCTATTCTATGTTGCAATTTGGCCAATGATACAAAGAATGTTAGTTCAACAAACTTGTAATACTTATGGACCAGATTTCCAAGCAATCAAAAATACTGCTGCATCAAAAGGAACTGGTGCTGGTGCTGCTGGTTCAAGTAATAGTCAAGCAGAAGTATTTGAATGGGTTTGTTGTCCATCCGGTGCACAAGGTATAACTGGTAATGCAAGTTTAGAATCATTAACTGCTGCTGGTTGTATTGGTGCTAAATAGTTTAAGATAGAGGTTTAGAAAGGAAGGTATAGAAAATGAGAGAGTCAATAGGTGGAACATGGTTATTTGGAATAGTTATTGTTTTTATTGCATTGTTTTCTGCCTTCCTTGCTTATTCTATAAGTTATACAAGGGCATTTAATGTAAAAAATGAAATAATAAATTACATTGAACGTAATGAGGGATATGAACTTTTTAGTGATGCTGGTACTGATGCTAATGGTATCAGTTGTACAGATTTAGATAACTGTAAAGTAGAGGATTTACAAAAATCTTCAAATGTTGAAGCTAATATATTTGCTATGATTAAAAGAGCTGGATATAACTATCCTGTTGTTGTAGATGGAATAGATTGTGCAGCATTTCAACATAAGCAACATACACCACAACATGGTGGATATTGTATTACTAAGTATTGTAAGTCTAATAGTGAGACTGATCAACAATACTATGTATATTATAGAGTTACAACATTTATTGCTATTAAGTTGCCAATTGTTAATATTACTATGAGTGTTCCTATTTCTGGTGAAACTAAGTCAATTTATTTTGATCAAAATAAATATAAATGTGAAGCTATTCAGGAAACTGGAGAGACAATAGAGCCATAGATTTGGAGGTTAAACTAATATGAATGTAATGATTTATAATAAATATAAAGACCTTCTATTAGGATTAAATATAGATGTTATGAAATCCTTAGAAGGTGTTTATAATGTAGATGAAATTATTGATACATTTACTAATTTCTATTATGATAAAATGATTCTTGATATTACTGCTATTAGAGATTATCAAAATGTTGATAATTTACAAAAATTAGCAATGAATATTAATATGGAGAATGTTATTTTATTACTAGAAGATAATGAAGAAACTAATAATAAAACATATTTATCTAAATTAATATCTTTAGGTATTTATAATTTTACTGTTCATGCTGATGGTATTAATTATTTATTAGTACATCCTCATACTTATAGAGATGTAGTTAATATTCATAATTTATCTGAGTTAGATTCAATGGGAATGAATAAGAATGAGCCAAAAGCTAATTTATTTATTCAAGAACTTCCAATGGATAATGCTAGTAATGGTAATACTGGATTTGGTAGAACTAAAATAATAGGGTTCAAAAATGTTACACCACATGCTGGTGCTACATCATTAATATATATGTTAAAGAAGCAACTTGGTACAACTAGAAGATGTGTTGCTATGGAAATAAATAGAGTTGATTTCTTATATTTTAATGAATCTAATATGGTTAGTACTACTACAGCAGATATTTATAAGGATTTAATGAAAAATCAATCATGTGACATTGTTTTACTTGATTTAAATGACTATACAGATTTAGATATTTGTACTGAGGTTATTTATTTGATAGAACCATCCACAATAATGATTAACAAAATGATGAGAAAGAATAAGAGTATACTTGAAACACTTAAGAATGAAAAGGTTGTTTTAAATAGATGTGCTCTTGGACTTGATGATGTTGCTACATTTGAATATGAAACTAAAATTAGAGTATTATTTTCAGTACCTTGTGTTGATGATAGACAACCTGTTATTGGGGCAATTAGAAGTCTTGCTGAAAAACTTAATTTATAGTTAATTATTGACAAATAGCATTAAATTATATAAAATTAAATTGTTAGAGGAGAGGGATTATTATGGTATTTTTAGATCAAATCGGTGGAGTTACTGAATTATGTGATGAAGTAGCACCAGTGTTAAGAATAGTTGGTATTGTATATGTTGCTTTATTAATTGTTATTCCAATTTTATTAATCATGATGGGAATGGTTGATTTTACTAAAGCTGTTTCTGAGAAAAATGATGATAAGATTAAAGAAGCTCAAAAGAAACTTGTTTCAAGAGCAGTTGCAGCTGTTATTGCTGTATTAGTAATTGTTCTTGTTGGATTAATTATGCGTATTGTAGGTAATACTCAATACAAAGATTGTATTTATTGTGTAACTAATCCATTTGGTGAAGCATGTAACAATGCAGTAAGTGCTGTTAATGCAGAATATGATTTAGGAAGATAAAATTGAATATTAAAACCATAGTTAACCTATGGTTTTTTCTTTGGTTGTAAAAATGGATGTAAAATGCTATAATTACTTCGAAGGTTTTTTATATGAAATGGAAAAGAATATTTAGGAAGAATAATTTAAAAAAGTTTTTTTCGAATAATGTTTTATTTTTATCATATATAATTATATCTATTTTGATAGAGTGTTTTTTACGTGTGTTTACTGTAGGAGGACATTTCTATCTTAAAGCAGTATTTGCTGATATTTCTTTTCTATTATTTATTGGATCATTTGGATATTTATTTAAACCTAAATCTAGATTTAATTATTTTTTAACTTTAATTATTATTTATTCTGCATTAGCTATTGGAAATGTTATTTATTTTCAATTTTATAAATCTTTTATATCTGTTGATTTATTAGCAACAGCTTCTATGATGACTCAGGTTAATGATTCATTGTTTGCTAAATTAAGAGTTAATCAATTTTTATTCTTATTATTTCCTTTAATATTTATATTGATTAATATTAAACTTAAAAAGATAAAATATTATGAAAAACTTGAGAATAGTGAAGAGAAGATTAAATTTAAGAATGTTATTACTCCAATAGGTGTTATTGTAGTATTTTTGTTAATAGTATCAATATATGATATTAAGAGTTTTTATAACCCTTGGAGAAGAGAAAAAACTCTTCAAAAATATGGTTTATATGTATATACAATAAATGATATGGTACAGAGTATTCATTCAAGAATAGATAATCTATATGATTATGATAATTCATCTTTATCATATAGAAATTATTATTCATGTAAATGGAAAGATGAAAAAATAGTGAATGAATATACTAATAAATTTAAAGATAAGAATATATTATTTATACATATGGAAAGTATACAAAACTTTTTAGTTAATTTAAAAATAAATGATAAGGAAGTTATACCTTTTTTGAATAAGTTATCTAAAGAAGGAATATATTTTAATAAATTTTATCCTCAAATTAGTGTAGGTACTTCTTCTGATACAGAGTTTACTATTCAAACTGGGTTAATGCCTTCTTCTAAGGGTACTGTGTTTGTTAATTATTATGATAGAAATTATAAATCAATGGTTAATTATTTTAATAAGATGAATTATTATACTTTTAGTGCTCATGCGAATAATAGGGAATATTGGAATAGAGATAGAATGTATAATACTATTGGTTATGATAATTTTATAGCAAAAGATAATTTTGATATTGATGAAGATAATAGTGATTTTATTGGATTAGGTTTAAGTGATAAAGAATTCTTTAATCAATTGATTCCTAAATTAAAAGAAATAAAAGATAATCATGAAAAATATTATGGTACTATTATTACTCTTACTAATCATTCACCATTTAGTTATAATGATACATTTGATTTTAATGTTAATATGGAATATTCATATACAAATGGAATAGGTAGAAAGATTACTTCTAGTGCTCCATATTTAGAGGGTACAGTTATGGGTAATTATATTAGATCTGCTCATTATGCTGATAGTGCTTTAAAACAGTTATTTAACGATTTAGAGAAGAATAATTTACTTGATAATACAGTTATAGTCTTATATGGAGATCATGAAGCTAGACTAGCTAAAAATGAGTTTGAGTTATTATATAATTATGATCCTATTAGTAAATCTATATTAGATAGTGATGATGAGAATTATATTAGTATGGATAATTATGCTTATGATTTACTTAGAAATACTCCATTAATTATATGGTCTAAGGATGAAGATTTATCTAGAGAAGTTAATAAGACTATGGGAGCATATGATTTACTTCCTACGATAGCTAATATGTTTGGTTTTGAAGAAAAGTATTCTTTAGGACATGATATATTTAATGATGATGAAGGTATAGTTGTTTTTCCTAATGGAAATGTTTTAACAGATAATGTTTATTATAGTGTTATTAATGAAGAATATATTAGTTTAAATGAGAATCCAATAGGAGAGGATTATATAGATAATATTAAATCATTTAGTGATAAAGTATTAGAAGTATCTAATGGAATTATATTTAATGATTTAATTGAAAAAGAGGGTACTAAGGTAGGTAAATGTAATAAAAAATAGAGATTTTAAATGATATGAACCCCGTTTCTTGGACATAGAAGCGAGGTTTTTATATGGGAAAATTAAGTTATGAAGATAAAATAAATCTATATAATGATAGAAAACAGGGAATGTCAGTAAAAATGATATCCTTAAAATATAATATTAGAAC
>JAEEGL017018264.1_pt1 | contig 22130 bp, 11 predicted proteins | sample 9134231 | NCBI WGS metagenome assembly JAEEGL01 (sample SAMN16246548, study PRJNA631951) | gut metagenome | biome: gut microbiome; feature: rumen; material: fiber-attached | host: Bos | place: Iran: Karaj | collected 2018-10 | reverse complement strand
GCGTCACCTGGGCACTCACTGCCATAGGAGCACCACAAAGTCCCACCAAGGTATATAGAAATATATTTTTTATCTTCATAACTTTACTTTTTTACCTTTTTACTTTTTTACTTTTAAAGGTTACCATCCAGGATTCTGTGTCAGTCCGTATCCCTTTTGAATCTCCACACGTGAAACAGGGTCGAGATACCACTTGTTAGTCCAGTAGCCTGCATCCCACCAACGGCGGGCACCGTTAACAATCTGTGGCTTCTCGTATTCGAACTTCGGCCAAGGAGTGCCTTCCTTCCACTGAACATCCTCTGTTACATTTCCTGCATCGTCGACACCCATACGGTTGCCATTGTCATCAAGGCGATATACACGGATCTCGTGGAGTGGCTTGGTGAAGAGGTCTTCACGCATACGACGAATCATATCATATACGCGGTCACCACACTCTGCACCTATTTCACAGTTGCGCTCACGAAGAATCTCATTTATCAGGTTCTCTTTGTTGCTTGTCAGGTTCAGACTTGGGTTCATCGTCTCAAGACGCCCCAGACCCACACGGCTACGCACTACATGCAAATCATCCAAAGCACCCTTGAGATCGCCTGTCTCAGCCTTAGCCTCAGCACGGATAAGGTACATCTCTGCTAGACGGATATAAGCAACACCGATATACTCATCTTCCATCTTTGACGATGAATAGTCTATCATCCACTTGAACTTTCTGTATCTAGAAGCTGCATCGTCCTGTGTTGCATCACCAAATTTATCTTTATTGTAATACATACCACCACCTTCCCAAAGGTCAGCATAGTACAGTCCGTTATAATCGAATCCTGCAGGTAATGACTGTCTTGGAACAGATATTGTCTCATACAGACGCGGGTCACGATCTGCAAATATATCGATACCATTAGGATTGTTACCTTTGCCATAGATATTCTCGTAAGGGAAATTGCGACCATCCTGCATACCGAAACACTCCATCAGCTCATTGGTTGGCACGGCACCGCCCTGACGCAGACCGTCAAGACAGAATCCTTCCCATCCCCAGCCCCAGTGATTGACACGAGAACCATTCACCACATCGTCTGACAGGTATACAGAAGGCTGAGCATCGAATATCTTCTCATGATGGGTTGCATCGTTACGATAGCGATATGCACGGCGGAAAGCCTTACGATAACCGGCTTCATTCTGAGATTCAGGCTGAATCAGTTCATAATAGTTGCCATTTGCCGCATTGTCGTTGAAGAAATCATTGCAATACTGAAGGCAGCGCTGCCACAATGAAGGATCCTCCTTGCCGAACCACACATGTAACTCATCCTCGAGACCTGTTGGCTTCTTGCTATATGTAATGTAAGGCTGACTATTGTTAAACAGCGGTGAAGCGGCATGCATCCAAAGCTTAGCTCGCAGTGCACGAGCAGAAGCTTTAGTCAGACGTCCTGACCACTGGCCGATATCTTCATTAGGAACATTCCAAATGAATCCTGGCTCATCAATGGCACACTGGATAATTGAATCTATGAACTCTACTGTTTGGAAAGCAGTAGCACGCCCCTCCTCAAAGCCTTCTCCAACCGCGAAAGCCTTCTTTACGAGGCAGAGTCCACCGAAATTACGGAAAGCATCGAAATAACGGCTAGCCATGATTGTATAAGCCTCACCGCGCAGACGGCTCTTTTCGCTATCCGTCATGTCGGGCACTTTCTCAAGATTCTCGACAAGTTGCCAGCATTTGCGCACAGTTTCATATATAGAAATTCGGCCGTCACCATCTGGATTTCCTGTCTTGTATGCAAACTTTCCCTGATAGTTTCCGTTAGGGTTATCCTGGCTGTCTTCTGACATATTTCCTGTATAATAAGTCTGCTTAGGTCCACCCCATCCACAATAGCACTGATAGGAATCAGAAAGCGCATCAATAGGTGTAGCATTCATCATGTTTCCTGTAGTGTATGTACAGTAAATCTGTCCATAAGCACTCCAGAGGAAATTGCGGGCATATTCCGCCTTAGAGAACACGGTGTCGACATTCACATCTACACCAGGTGACTTCTCCAAGAAAGCGTTACCAACATTGAATTCGTCGACGCAAGCCGTGAATATGCTGGTAGTCAGCCCTAAAGCCAATATGTAACTAAATATCTTTTTCATATTCCTTTTTACTTTTTTACTTTTTTACCTTCATTAGAAGTTTACTTGGAAACCAAAGTTATACACGCGTGTCATAGGATAACGCATACCGAGGTCGAGGTTTGATGAGCCGGGAGCTTCGGGGTCGTTACCCTTGAAGTCGGCAAATGTCAACAGGTTCTGTCCTGACGCATAGAATCTTATGTAGTTAAGAAGCGGCAGGAACTTTGGCTTGTTGATAGTATAGCCAATCTCCATATTCTTCAGACGCACATACTTAGAATCGATAATCCAAGCCTGCGAGTCACGGTTATTATGAACGCGGTTGGTGAACGAGATACGTGGTAGGATAGCATCACGGTTATCCTCTGTCCAAGAGTTGTCTGCAACCCACTGTACCAATGCGGAAGTATTAGTAGAACCGAACTGATCACGGAAATATCCGTTCAGCGCACGGCTTGTGTTGTCGGCACCTACCCAAAGCATTGAGAAGTCAAGACCCTTCCAGTTCAGGCTGGCATTGATAGACCAAGTGATTTCAGGGTTATCAGTATAGCCGAGAGGCTTCTGGTCGTTCTGGTCGATGATACCGTCGCCATTGAGGTCTACATATACGCTATCACCATATTTCAACTCAACATTCTGGTCTGGCAGATCTACTCCATATACCTCTTTATAATGTTGTGCAGTGTTCTCATTATAGAACTCGAAGAGATCGTAGCCGAAGCGCTGTCCTACAGGCAGACCTGTCTGGCTCAGATAGTCATACATTGGCGGTACTTCAAGCATCTCGATAACCTTATTGCGTGCAAATGCCAAGCTTGGACTAATGTTGTAACGGAAGTCTCCTATCTTGTCGGACCACTTCAAAGTCAGTTCATAACCGTGATTCTTTACTCGACCCTCATTGACATAGCTTGATGGCAAGCTTGTTACTGCCGGCAGCAGAGAAGCGTTGGATACGAGGATGTCCTTACGGTCTTCCCAGAACATATCAAAGTTAACAGTCAAACGGTCGCCGATGAATGCTGCGTCAACACCGACATTAATCTTCGAAGCAGTCTCCCATGTAACATCAGGGTTACCCGCAGTAAGCTCTTTTACAGCCTGAAGCCAGCCACCACTGGTACCAAAGTTCGCACCACGATTTTGTGCGTTTGAAGTCATTGAGCCGGTGTAGAACTGCCAAGCACCTGGCAGATAGAGGAATCGTGCACCATTGGTATAGTCATTACCTACCTTACCCCACGATCCGCGGAGTTTCAAATAGCCGATATATTTCTTGATGGGCTCCCAGAACTTCTCGCTTGATGGTATCCATCCCAAAGAGAAAGAGGGGAATGTACCATAGCGCTTACCCTCGGCAAAGTTCTCAGAACCGTTGTAACCGATATTGAAATCGATCATGTAACGTGTGTCGTAGTCGTAGGTTACACGGCCAACGAGTCCCACATAGCCTTTAGGAATTGACTGGTAGATGCTATTGTCTACGTCCCATGGATAATATGTCTTACTCTGATTATAAAGTACGAGCGCGCCCACATTATGCTTGCCAAACTTTCGGTTATAGTTGAAACTTGCCTCAGCATACCAATTACGGTTACCCCACTTGCCTTCTGAGTAAGGCAGGGTCCAGGTGATGTTCTCCTTGCGGAGCACTTCCTGACCGTCAACGATTGTTGCCACGTACGTAACACCGGTACCGAAACCGTTGTGGCGGTCTTTCTGGGCAGTATAGTCGGTATTGTATGACCCCTTGATCTTAAAGTCAAGACCTGGGGTAATGAAACTCATGTCGAGTTTATACTGAAGGTCGAGATTCAGCACGTTGGTGCTCTGGTTCACGTAACCCAAGTCGTAGTAGTTAGACAGGGCATCGCGGTCGTAATTACCTACTATATTCTTATCGGCGATGATATGACGGCCTTGGTCGTCAACACCGATACCTGCATATGGAGTAGCTCCCTGCAGATAGCGGAAGATGAATGCCTCACCGCCTCCGAGGATGGTACGGTTTTGCACGCGGCCACCGAGTGTCAGCGACAGCTGGCTATACTTCGACACATCAATATCAAGGTTGGCACGGTAGTTGAAGCGCCTGTATCTGAAGGTCTCATCTTCATTCTTCGAGAAGGTCTCAAAAAGAGAATTCTGGTTGAGGAAACCTGCCGATACAAAGTATCTCATCTTTTCTGTACCGCCATTCACATTCACATTCACCTGTTCTTGCCATGCGGCATCCTTCATCATATAGTCAATCCAATTAGTATTGGGGAATGTTGTAGGCATGTCGCCTGTGCGGAAATGCTCCATAACATCCTGACTAAACTTAATACCAGTGTCAGAGTATGGTGTGTAGTCTGTAATATTGGCTGTACCAGGCCACTGGCTCATGGGCAGAGCGTCGGTAATGGCCGAGTAGTTCCACATCTTTCCGTATGTGTAAGAGTCAGCGAAATCCACGAACTTTGATATCTGCTGTACGGCAGCACTTGCAGAAACAGTTACCGATGCCTTACCAGGAGTACCGCGCTTTGTGGTAACAAGGATAACGCCGTTGGCACCACGCACACCGAATACAGCTGTTGCAGAAGCATCCTTCAGGATTGAGATATCAGCAATTTCATTTGGGTCGAGCTGTCCGAATGGGCGCTCAACACCATCAACGAGCACCAAAGGATCTGCACTATTCAGAGAACCAGTACCACGCACACGGATCACAGGCTCATCCTCACCAGGCATACCTGAACGCTGTACTACCGACATACCAGGCAGTTTACCCTGCAATGCATTGGCCACGCTGGCAACTGGCGCCTTCAGCAGTTCATCACCATTGACAGCGGATACAGCTCCTGTGATGGTCACTTTCTTCTGTTGGCCGTAGGCGATAACCACAACCTCCTCAAGATTCTGAGCGTCGGGCTTCATGCTCACCGCCATCTTACGGCTCGCCTTCAGTTTCTGGGTAACATAGCCGATGTAAGAGAACTCCAGCGTTGCATTCTGCGAAACAGAAGGCAACACGAAATTACCATCGAGATCGGTGATTACACCAGTTCCTGTGCCTGCCACCTTGACGGAGACACCGATCATGGGTTCACCTGTCTCATCTTTCACCTGGCCTTCCACCCGGATACCCTGGGCAAAAGCCACACTGGGCAAAAAGCACAATAGTGCCAATAGCCCAAAGAGATAAGATTTACATTTTAATTTCATACAAAAATTAGTTGGTTTATAATTAGTTTTGACACTTCCTTGTTAGTTACTCTGAGACAATTGTTTTAATAATCGTTTGCAAAGATAAGACAAATATTTAAATTATTGCAAATTTTTCTTGATAAATATTGATACTTTTTTGCAAAAGTACGCTTTTTCGCGTGAAAATAGTACATTTTTAACTAAAAAGTGCGAATAAGTGTAAAAAGTACAATATCGGATTTTAAGCTATTTTTGCGATAAATGTACTTAATACACTTATTCTCTTCCATAGGGTTTATTTCATCCGCTGACAGATGTCAGCACGCAGCTTATCCGCAAACTCTTCATAATAGCATTCGTCAATTGGTCGGCGCAGGTCGCGCTGATGATACCAGAAAGCACGTGCCAGCCAGTAGAGAATATCTTCTAATGGCGGCACTGAGAAACGCAGCCAGCGACTAAGCCACCAGGAGATGAAATACACACAATCGTCATAACTCTCAGGACATCTCTTATCCTTTTCAGGCAGAGGAAGCTTCTGGGCTATAAGGCTTTTGTAATTTAGTTGAGACTTTTGTCAATATTTCAGAGGGGAACAGTCATCAGTGTATCAAGACCCTCAAAATATTGGCTCGAGTCAATCGATGAAATGACTCGAGCTATTTGATGAATTGACTCGAGCCAAATAATTAAGTGAGTCTAGCCAGTGGCTCGTCGTTATTTCAATATGTCACAAATTATGATTTATCAACTAAATTGCAGAAGAACCAATTATGTTTGTCACATAGTCACCTGTTATCTGGCATGACATTATATGTGCAGCAATAAAATCGGGCTGATATTTGGTCAGTCCAATTATTTTGTTTATCTTTGCAACCAAATAGTGCCATAGCCATTTAAAATGGCAAATGGTGAAGGCAAGAAAGTTAACAATTATGGGTACATATATTAATATCGGGAATGCAGGATTCCAACGCGCCAGGAACAGCGAGTACGTCGATAAGTCGGGGCTTATCGACGTGGTTAACAAGACGCTCTTCACGGAGCGCAGTTTCAGTTGCGTCAGCCGTTGCCGCCGCTTCGGCAAGTCGATGGCCGCCAAGATGCTCTATGCCTACTACGACCATTCATGCGACTCACGCTCACTGTTTGCTGACTTGCAGATAGCCAGCGACCCGCAATTTGAGCAGCATCTGAACAAGTATGCCGCCATCTACCTTGATATGACGGACTTCGTGTCAAGATACAAGAACGACAACATCGTCGAGAAAATTGACGCAGCTCTCATCGCCGACGTGAGCAACGCATATCCAGACGTTCCTGTCAAGCAAGATGACTGCCTGATGGACTACTTGCTACGCGTCAGCATCGAAAAGGGTGAGCAGTTCGTTTTCATCATCGATGAGTGGGATGCCATCTGCCGTGAGTTCGCTTCTGGCACCAAGGCCATGGACAGCTATGTCAGTTGGTTGCGCCACATGTTCAAGAGCCAGCAGGCCACGCGTGTGTTCGCCTGTGCCTACCTGACGGGCATCTTGCCCATCAAGAAATACAAGACAGAGTCGGCATTGAACAATTTCATCGAGTATTCGATGGTAACACCACGCAGCATGGCCAGCTTCTTCGGTTTCACGAAAGACGAGGTGCGCAATCTTGCCGAAAAGTACGGCATGGACTTCGACGAACTTGTGAAGTGGTACGACGGCTACCAGATAGGTAATGAAATGTCTATCTTCAATCCAAACTCCGTCATACAAGCCCTCGACAACGGCTATTGTAGCAGTTTCTGGGCTTCGACCGGGGCATATGATGCTGTAGCACGTTACATCCAGACAAACTACGAAGGACTGAAGGACGACATTATCCAAATGCTGGCCGGTGGGCGCTGTAAGGTGAACCCCACAAAGTTCCAGAACGACATGTCTATCATCCGCGGCAAGGATGACGTGCTCACCGTGCTCATCCATCTAGGCTACCTCAGCTTTAGCTGGCAGAAAAGTGAGTGCTACATCCCCAGCAAGGAAGTGGCGGGCGAGATGATTAACGCTGTGGAGGACAATAACTGGACGAACGTTGTCTCAGCCCTCGAAGCTTCGGAGCAACTCCTACAGGACACCCTCGACGGCGACGAGGAGGCCGTGGCTCGTGGTGTCGATGCCGCGCATGATGAGAACACTAGCATCCTCTCGTACAACAACGAGAATTCGCTTGCCTGCGTCTTGAGCATCGCCTATTATTACGCCCGCAACGACTATGTGATGCATCGTGAGTTGCCAAGTGGGAAGGGCTTTGCCGACATCGTACTCATCCCAAGGAAAAACGTGGATTCGCCTGCTATCATCATCGAGCTGAAATTCCGTCAGGATGCCGATACAGCCATCTCGCAGATCAAGCGCAAGAAATACCCTGCTAAGGTGGCCGAGCACACCACTAATCTCCTGCTCGTTGGTATCAACTATGACAGTGAAACCAAGCAACATACCTGCCACATCGAGCACTATCAGAATAACTAAGATGAACGCCAAAAGCGTGGCCGACTTGGACGTGTGGCCTGAACAGACAGACGAAGAATAAGTGTATTAAGTACATTTATCGCGAAAAGAACCGGTTTTTCGATATTGTACTTTTTACACTTATTCGCGTTTTTTGGTTAAAATTGCATCATTTTAGTGTTAAAAAGCGAACAAAAGCAAAAAAGTATCAATAATTATCAAAAAAAGTTTGCTTGTTTTAATTTAAATACTGTACCTTTGCAAGCGGAACAATGTAATATAACGACATAAACAGTAACGTGAATCATCAAAACATTTTATCTAAGTATAACGCTTAAGTATGAATCAAAACTTTAGGAAAACAGCGCTGATGGTGGGTGCATTCTCCCTTTTGGGACTGTGCTACTCTCCTAATGCCCATGCCGCTGATGCAGTCCAAGACGTACAGCAGGCAACGAAGAAGATTACAGGTACTGTAGTCGATGCTCAGGGCCCCGTTATCGGAGCCAGTGTTATTGAAAAAGGTACTTCGAACGGTGTCGTCACCGATTTCGACGGTAACTTTACGCTCTCTGTCAAGCCAGGTGCTACGATTGTCATTTCGTACATCGGTTACACTACTCAGGAGATTGCAGTAGGCAATCGCTCTACTTTCAATGTGAACCTCAAGGAGGATGACGCGGTCCTCGAGGAGGTTGTAGTTATCGGTTACGGTGTCCAGAAGAAAAAGCTGGTTACCGGTGCTACTGTTCAGGTTAAGGGTGATGACATCGCCAAGCTGAACACCACTAATGCCCTGGCAGCCATGCAGAGCCAGAGCCCTGGTGTACAGATCGTACAGTCATCAGGTCAGGCAGGTTCAGGTTATAAGGTAAACATCCGTGGTATCGGTACTATCGGTGACTCATCTCCTCTGTACGTTATCGACGGTGTTGCTGGAGGCGACATCAACTCACTGAACCCGAGCGACATTGAGAGCATCGACGTGCTGAAGGATGCTGCATCTGCAGCCATCTATGGTGCACGTGCTGCTAACGGTGTTATCCTGGTTACCACAAAGCAGGGTAAGAGCGGAAAGGTTGAAATCAGCTACGACGGATATCTTGGATGGCAGTATCTGGCAAAGAAGCCTGATGTACTGAACGCAAAGGAATTCATGTATGCCCAGGATCTTATCGCCTTCAACGACGGCCAGGATCTAAAGAACTGGCAGGCAATGCTTCCAGCTGACATTTATAACAGTATCCAGAACGGGACATGGGAAGGCACCAACTGGATCGATGAGTCATACCACAAGGGTGCAATGGTTCATAACCACGCCATCGGCATCAACGGCGGTAACGACGTATCTGCTTTCTCTGGCGGTGTAGCATATACCAACCAGAAGGGTATCTTCGGTGGAAAGAACCAGTCAGATTACCAGCGTTACAATGTTCGCTTGAACTCTGACCACGCTATCCTTAAAGTAAAGGACTTCGACGCTATCAAGATCGGAGAAAACATCACTTTCAGTCATACAACAAACCAGGGTGTCGACACAGGTAACATGTATTGGAACAACATGCATGACCTGCTCGTTGGTAACCCTCTTATTCCTGCTTATGATGCCAACGGCAACTATATGACCAATGCTGAGCAGCAGGCAGCCGGTTTCAACCTTGGAAGTAATCCTCCAAACCCACTGGCAAACGCTGACACAAAAGGGCTTGGTCTGCACACAAGCAAGAGTTGGAACCTGAACATGTCTGCTTATGTTCAGATTCAGCCAATTAAAGATTTAATCTTCAAGTCTCAATTCGCATATCGTTATGGCAGTTCTTCATATCGCAGCATGACACGTATCCATTCTAATGGTACTGATGTAGCTACTCAGGATGGTGCCAGCCAAAGTATGAGTCAGTGGTCACAGATCTCATTGGAGAACACCCTTTCTTACACAAGACAGTTAGGTCTTCACAATGTAAACCTTGTCATTGGTAACTCTATCCAGAAGAACACTTATGGCGAGAGTCTGAACGCTTCAGGTAAGAACAATCTATTTGAGAGCGATTGGAATCGTGCATGGGTAGGTAATACCCAAAACACCCAGCTTGCCGACATCTCAATCGGTGGCGGTCCTAGCGGTGACTGGTCACTGGCCTCTTTCTTCGGTCGTGCAAGCTATAACTACAATGAGAAGTACATGGCTCAGTTCACGCTCCGTGCCGATGGTTCTTCTAACTTCGCACGCGGAAAGCGCTGGGGTTATTTCCCATCAGCATCTGTAGGTTGGGTTATCACCAACGAGAAATTCATGGAAAAGACCGCAAGCTGGCTCGACTTCTTGAAACTCCGTGCATCTTGGGGTCAGAACGGTAACCAGAGTATTAGTAATTTCCAGTACCTGATGACCTTCGGTTTCTCTGCAGCAAGCGGTTACTTCTATGGTGTTGGCAACCACGACGCTCCAACAACTGGAGGATATGCAAATGTGCTCCAGAATCCCGATGTAACATGGGAGACTTCTGAGCAGCTTGACCTCGGTATCGACGCACGTTTCCTCGGTGGTCGCTTAGGTCTGGCATTCGACTGGTATAACAAGAAGACTAAGGACTGGCTGTTGGCTGCTCCTATCCTCAGCGTATATGGTCTGAACGCACCTCAAGTTAATGGGGGTGACGTTGAGAACAAGGGATTTGAGATTGGTTTGAACTGGAATGACCACATCGGCAAGGATTTCACATACGGAATCAACTTTAACCTCGCATATAATAAGAATGAGGTAACCAAGATTAACAATGGTGAAGGTATCATCCACGGTCCAAGCAATGTGCTGATCCAGGGTTCTGACGAAGTATTCCAGGCAAAGGTTGGCGAGCCTATCGGTTACTTCTATGGTATGAAGACCGATGGTATCTTCCAGAACCAGGCTCAGATCGACGCTTGGAAGGCTAAGTACACAGACAACATCCATGGTGGAAACCCACAGCCCGGTGATATCATCTACGTTGACACCAATGGTGATAACATCATCGACCTCACAGACCGCTGCAATATCGGTGATCCTCACCCAGATTTCACAGCTGGTTTGAACCTTAACCTCGGCTACAAGGGATTTGACTTCTCTGCTACAGCAACAGGTGCATTCGGACAGCAGATTCTACGTTCTACAAACAACGACTCAAACATGTCTGACAACCTGAGCCAGAAGCTCGTTTATGGTTCTTGGCGCGGTGAGGGCACTTCAAACTTCCTGCCTAAGCTGAACAACCTGAAGAACATCAACTTCATGACTATGTCTGAGATCTGGCTTGAGAATGCTGACTATGTTAAGATCCAGAACATCACTCTCGGATATGACTTCACCAGAATCTGGAAGTCAACTCCATTCTCTCAGCTCCGCCTTTATGTAGCTGCCAACAACCTCTTCACCTTCACAGGCTACAGCGGTATGGATCCTGAACTGGGTTCTGATGGTGGTAGCGACTATGGTTGGGCTGCCGGTATCGACAACGGTTTCTATCCTACTCCACGTACATACATGGTTGGTGTAAACATCAAGTTCAAGGACAAGTCAGAGAAGAAAGCTGCCGCTGCCCCTGCACCTGTAGCACCAGCTCCAAGCACTGCTGAGATTGACCGCCTGAACGAAGAGATCAACCGACTGATGGCCGAAAATGACATGCTGCGCAACCAGAAGCCCGAGAAGGAAGTTGTTGTGAAGAAGGATATCGTAACATTCCCATATCTGGTTAACTTCTCAGTAAATACTACTGACGTCGTAAACCGTGAGAAGGTAAATCTCGAGACTATTGCCAACATGATTAAGGCTACTCCTGACAAGAAGTATAGCGTTGTAGGTTATGCTGACATGCAGACCGGTACTGCAGAGGGTAACGCTCAGCTTGCCCAGGGCCGTGCACAGAATGTATATGACATCCTGATCAATCAGTTTGGTGTATCTCCCTCTCAGTTGGTTAAGGACTCTAAGGGTGGTGTTGACTACATGTACTTCAATGATGAGCAGCTCAGTCGCTCAGTAATCATCTCTGAGGTTAAGTAATCAAATGAATTTAGAAAACTCAGATATTTATAGCTAGAAAGAATATGAAAAAGATATTTATATATGGTCTGACTGCTATGCTCGCACTGACAAGCTGCGAGGACTTCCTTGACTCAGAAAACTACACTGGCAAGGACAGCAGTAACTTCCCTAAGACCGAGAACGATGTAAACCAAATGATTGCTTCTGTATATGAGGCATCATTCTATCAGCCATTCAAGAACAATGACGTAGGCCAGTATCTGACATGGGCAAACCTTGCTTCTGATGACATGTATGGTGGTGGTGGTTCTGACGACAAGGCCACTCAGGCTCTTGACCACTTCATGTTCAACAACAACACCCAGATGGAGTCCCTGTGGAAGGCAGCCTATATGGCTATTGCCCGCGCCAACTCCGCACTGGCAGCCGTTGACAATGTTGCCGACGAAGAACTGCGTAACCAGTCAAAAGGAGAGTTGCTCTTCATGCGCGCTTTCAACTATTTCGACTTGGTTAAGTGCTTCGGAAACATTCCTATGGTAGAAAAAGCGCCTGAGAATGTACAGGAGGCTCAGACAGCTCCTGAGCAGGTTAAGCCAGAGGTTATCTACTCAAAGATAGGTGCCGACCTGAAAGAGGCTTGGGAGATTATGCCATCTTATGCTTACGACGGATGGAAAAATCTGCAGTATGGCAAAGTTAGCAAGTGGGCTGCTGGTGCATTGCTCGCACGCGTATACCTTTTCTATACAGGTTTCTTCAAGCAGTCTACACTACCCGCTGGTGAAGGCTCAGTAGATGAAGCTTATGTCAAGAAGGTTCTTGATGATATTGTTGCAAATTCAGGTCATGGGCTTTTGGATGACTATCGTTCACTCTGGCCATACTCCAACTCTGCTACTAAGGCTGACTACGATTTTGTTTCTGACCTTGGAGAAGCTTGGAGTGAGGGTAACAAGGAGGTGCTCTTTGCAATCAACTATCTATATCTTTCAGACTGGAGCGGCACACAGCTTCACCAGTCAAACCAGTATGCACTGTTCTTCGGTATCCGTAATGGTGGCTGGGGCGACGGAGAATGCTACCTAAAGGATAAGCCCGGCAGCGTATATCCATTCGGTACAGGCTGGGGCTGCGGTCCTGTAGCACCAAACTTCTATGATGATTGGAAGGCAGCTGAGCCAAGCGACAAACGTCGCGCAGCTTCTGTGCTTGAGTTCCCAAGTGATTTCGACTGGAGCAATACAGCCAACTGGATGGAGGCAACTGGCCTGCATCAGAAGAAGATGGTTCCCGTTCGTTCAAAGGGTGGTACAAAGAATTCCTTCTGCGCAGAACTGTTCGGAGGCGATGAGAATGGTCATTTCCAGGCATCTCACTGTCAGAGTCTGCCTCTTATTCGATATGCCGACGTGCTCTTGATGCGCTCAGAGCTCTATCAGGATGCTTCAAAGGGTATGGATCAGGTTCGTGCACGTGCTGGTCTGGCAGCTAAGCCTTATACACTTGAGAACCTTCAGAACGAGCGTCGCTGGGAGCTGGCCTTTGAAGGCTATCGCTGGGACGACATGCGTCGTTGGGGTATTGTAGAGCAGTGCTTGCCCAAACAACTTGGCGGTGCAATTCATAATGATGGTGCAGCTACCACTATGAAAGAACAGGGTGATGGCTATGTCGCTCGTTATAAGGCAACTAACGGTTACTATCGTATCCCACAGGCACAGATTGATCTGTCTGCTGGTGCTTACAAGCAGAATGCTGGTTGGGAAGGTACAACAGGCTACTATTCTCAGTGGCAGTAATAACATAATTAAAACGTAAGAAGAATATGAAAAAGATATTATTTATGTCACTTCTGGCAGGAGCATTCGTATTGACTGCTTGCGATCCTGCACAGGAAAAGGTTGACAATAATACAGTAACTGCATCCGAAAATGATCTCCTCAGCGGAATTACTTTCACGCAGTTTTCCGATGAAGCTTTCACAACGCCTGCTGCCGATGGTAACTACATCAAATACACAACCAATCCCGGTCGTCAGGTGCAGATAATTGCCTATAGAGGCGACGGCAGCCTAAACCTGATGGCTTCCGGTGCTTCTGGGTCCTTCAGTATTAAGCCTGGACGTGGATCTGATCCTAATCAAGTCTTTTACGTCCGTCACCTGAATTCTGATGGTTCCGTCACAACAGCTCAGACATCACTGACCGTATTCGTTCAGCAGGAACTCGATCCTGAAATTAAGTATTTTGCTTCAAATGCATATGGAAGTAAAACATGGAAATGGAATGTAGGCAATAAGACTTCAAGTGGCCACGTATGGGGTAACTTTGGATCTGATGCAAGTTGGCGCGGAGAGGCTCTTAACGACTTTGTATGGTGGGGTGTTGATGATGCTGCAGATTTGATTGAGCAACTTGGACACTCTGTTACTGGTCAAGCTACTGGCGAAGAGGACAATGATGCTTCTATGGTTTTCACTGAAGACGGTCTGGTGAAGTGTTATGACGCATCAGGCAAGGAAATCCGCTCTGGTAGTTATGAGGTAAAAGAATGGACTGGCGAGCTTAACGGATTCAGATATGGTATTCTCCATACCACTGAAGGCGCTACACTCTTCCCATTCGAAATTAATGCCAAAGATAATGGTGGTCAGCGTTATGTAACAGATTATTGGATTTACGCTCTGAGCACAGATGAAATGATTCTGGTATATCCTGACAATGGTGCCTTCAGTGGTTGGTCTGAAGGAACATATTGGAACTTCAAGAGCACTACTGATATTGACGGAATGTTCAACGGCTATGGAAGCAAGACATGGACATGGAATGTTGGTTGCGAATCAACAGGCGGTCGTGTCTGGGGTAACTTCGGATCTGATGCCAGCTGGCGTGGAAGTAACCTATCAGATTTCGTCTGGTGGGGAGTTGAAGACGCAGAAGGTCTCCTTGATCAGCTAGGTCATTCAGTAACTGGTGAAGCTACAGGTGAGGAAAGCAACGATGCGACAATGGTATTGTCAGATGATGGTCTTGTGAAGTGCTATGACGCTAATGGTACAGAGATTCGCTCTGGTACTTATGAGATTGACCTCTCTACAGCTAATAGTTGGCAACTTGGTACATTCAAGACTTCATCAGGTGCCACACTCTTCCCATTCGAAATTAATGCCAAAGATCATGGTGGTCAGCGTTATGTAACAGACTATCAAATCTGGAGTATCTCTGATTCCGAGATGATACTCACCTATCCTGACAATGGCGCATTCAGCGGCTGGTCAGAGGGTACATATTGGGCTTTCAAGAAAAAGTAACTTGGTATTAAGCAAATATTTTAACGCCCCGTAGCATGAATTTGCTACGGGGCGATTTATAAGATGCAAAAAATAACCATATTTTAGGGGTTATTAGAAAATAAAGTTGTAATTTTGCAGCGAATATGAAAAAGGAAAGGCTGAAATACTTTAATTGGGGGATGTCGGTACTCGCAGGAATCGGCATTTTCGTATTCTGGTATGTTATTTATCCTCATGCATTATCGTATCAGGAGCAGTATCAGTTGTTTCTTTGGACAAGCGACTATCTATTGGATAAAATGTGCGTTCCAGGTGGCTTTTCCGACTGGTTCGGAGAGTTTATAGTGCAAAATTACTATATTGAATGGCTCGGAGCTTTACTCTTGGCATTACTCTTTATGACCTTGAAATGGAGCGCCGGATGGATTCCTGTTGCTCTGATGCTTTGGTTAATTGGTGATCCCAGTGTTTTATTGGGTTACCTGGTGGCATTGTTAATAGCAATTGTTTGCCATAGGATAAATAAGGTTGTATGGTCATTTCACGCATTATGCGAGTTGCTGATTATACCAGCCTTATATTGGCTTACGGGCCCTTTGGCATGGGTATATGTTTGTTTGAGAATCATTCGCTATGGTTGGCATAGTTGGGCTTTGGCGCTGTATCTTCTCTCGCTCCAATTGTTTGCATATCACTGGATATTATCTCAATGGACTTTACAGATGATCTTTACACCAGCCATCTATTATCGAACGCCAATGATGATGCCAACCTTAATGTATCTTATTCCGTTGGCGACAGTTGCCACCATTACCATACGAGCTCGATGGAATACGACAAATTTGCTCATACTTTCTGAGTTTGCTGTTTTTATCCTTTTATGCTTTCTTGCAACAACAAAAGGATATGACAAAGATTTGTATGAACTAATACACCAGGACTATCTTGTACGTAACGAGAGATGGGATGAAATCGTGAAACGAGCTCAGAATTATCAGGTAAAGACAGAATTCAGTTCGGTGTGTGTGAACTTAGCACTATCACAAAAGCGTTTGTTGGCAGAACGCATGTTCGACTTCTATCAAAGTGATGCTAATGCCTTGATAATGCCACGTATTAGAGACTTAACTTCAATGTTACCGTCTGCAGAAGCATTCTGGCGTCTCGGTATGGTTAATTCCGCACTCCGTTATTTCTTTGACACACAAGAATCCATCTTGAATGGCAAGAAGAGCGGACGCTGCACAAAGCGCATTGTAGAATGCATGATTGTCAATGGACATTATAAAAGTGCAAGAAAGCACCTGTCTTTATTGGAAAAAAGTCTTTATTATAAGGATTGGGCAGAAAAGACTGAACAACTAATAGCTAATGAGAATGCTGTTAATACTCATCCTGTCTATGGCAGGTTGCGCCAACTCCGATTTAAGAATGACTTCCTATATAGCCATTTCGAACTATATAAGATGCTTGGTCTACTGTTCATGAATAATAAAGAAAACAAAATGGCGCTTGACTATTTTATGGGACAAATGCTTTTGGACGGTCAGGTAAATGGCTTTCAGAAGTATATGCCCTTAGTACAGCAATATGGTGGATATTCGATTATGCCTATTGGGTATCAAGATGCATTACGCTGCATTCAGATGCGAGGTAATGTACAAGATTCTCCATATGGTGAATATGCAAAGCGTATTATTACGAACATAAAGAAAAAAGAAGAGAATGATGAAGCTCACTAATTATATTATTGCAAGTATGCTTCTAGTCTCATGCGTATCAGGTCCTAAAGATCCTGTCAAGACAGAATTGTTACCCAGTATCTATCCTGATTATATTGGTGTTACAATCCCTGTGAATATTGCTCCACTTGATTTTAATTTCGCAGATGATGACATTGATTGTATGGATGTTGTTATAAAAGGTAGTAAAGATGGGGAGATACATTGCAACGGAATAGAAACAGATTTGGATATTGATGAATGGCATGACCTGACTGCTCAAAATGCCGGAGGTCACCTTACATTTACTGTGTGCATAAAAAAAGACGGGAAATGGAAACAATATAAAGACTTCAAAATATACATAAGCCAGTACCCACTTGAAGAATATGGTGTAACTTATCGCCGCATTGCTCCAGGATATGAGGTCGGTGGTGACATTGGCATCTATCAGCGTGACATACATAACTTTACAGAGACTGCAATATTGCAAGAAGGAATAGTTCCTGGACAATGTATGAACTGTCATGTGGCAAACCGTACTAATCCCAGCACATTCAACATGCAGTTTAGAGGTTCGAATGGTGGTACAATGATTTATAAAAATGGTAAGCAGACATGGCTATCCACAAAGACTGATAGTACTGTAGCTAACACCAGTTATTCCTATTGGCATCCTGATGGCGACTACTGCGCGTTCTCAACAAATAAGATTCATCAGAGTTTCTTTGTGGGGACAGGTCAGAGGATTGAGGTTTACGACACTTTCAGTAATGTGCTGGTACTAGATACGAGAACCAACGAGCTTTTGCTAAGTCCCTTGCTGCAAACAGATGACTGGGAAACTTATCCTGCATTCTCCCCAGATGGAGCTACACTCTATTTTTGCACGGCCAAACCATATCGGGTTCCGTTGGAATGGGAAAAAGTGAAATACAGCCTATGCAGAATATCATTTGATGCAAAGACAGGAACTTATGGGAACAAGGTCGACACAATTCTTAATGCTAGAGTGCTAGGCAAGAGTTTTACCTATCCCCGTCCCTCATATGATGGAAAATGGCTTATGTACAATGTCACAGACTGCGGAAATTTCCCTGTAAACCATCCTGAAGCCGATTTATGGCTGATGGATCTGCAAACAGGTGAAAGTCACCCTATTATAGAAGCTAATAGTAAAGATACGGAGAGTTTTCACAATTGGAGTCTCAACAGTCATTGGTTTGTATTTTCAAGTCGTAGAGAAAATGGTATATATAGTTTACCATATATTGCATTTCTTGATGATCAAGGACATGCTGGAAAACCATTCTTATTACCTCAACGAAATCCAAAGAAATACTATCTTCAGGATATGGATTCATATAATTGCATTGACTTTACCTGCAAAAAGGTTGAATTGGATGCACGCGACGTTCACCGACAGGTGTTTGATAATAAACGAGAACAAGTAAAGATTAGATAAAATGAAGAAAACTAAACTATTTATTTTTTTATTGCTGGGTGCTATCACACTTTTTAATAGCTGCCAACAGAATAACGTAATTGAAATTAAAGGTGTTGTGAATGGTGAAAAGTATGAAGGTAAGCGTATTTTTCTGATACCACTAAATGGGCCAAAAACGGCAGAGACTGTTGATTCCGTAGAAATAAAGGATGGAAAATTTTCATTTATTGCAGACACGGCACAGATGTACAAAATATTGCTCGACTTACGTTTCAGATTTGGTGTTCAGCCACTTTTAGTAGTTGGAGAGCCCGGTGTCATTAAAGTAACAATAGACAGTGTAAGTCATGCTGTTGGAACTCCTCAAAATGACTCGCTAGAACAATGGAAATTACAGACAGAAATGCACAATATTCAGCTAGGCAGGATGCGTAATAACATTGCTAACCTACAAAAAATGGGTGATACCATTCAGGCCAAATACCTTAAACAACGAGCCGACAGTTTCCATCTTGCATATAAGAACTACACCCGCCAAATGGCAAAAAACCTTGAGGGTACTGTATTAGGCACATTCCTGAAGGAACGTTTTCCACTGACATACAAGAGACAGTTTCCTGACGGACGTATCGTAACGATGAATGCCGATACTAATGAAGAAATTCCTGAGTAAACATAGTCGGCTGTTGCTGACACTGGTTTTCGGCATTTGCGTATTCATCTTCTGGAGAATGCGCTATCCCTTTGCGCTGACATTCCAAGAGCAGTTACAGCTGTTCCTCTTCGACGATGACTATTTCCTTGAGCGCATTGCCGAGCCAGGAGGACTGGCAAGATATGTAGCAGAGTTTCTGGTACAGTTCTATAATAGCGTCACTATGGGAGCTGTAATCATCGCTATTCTGATGATGCTGGTACAGAGACTCACATGGCGACTGATGCGATGTGAGGAGCACTATTGTCTGAGTTTCCTACCTGCCATATTATTATGGTATGCCATGGGCGACGAGAGTATGATGCTGACTTACATCGTGGCTCTTGTTATGTCAATGGCCAGTGCCTGGGCATTGATGGCAGCATTTCCCCAAAAAGATAATCCACGACGCCAGATAATAGCCAAGTCAATAGCACTGTTCATACTCATACCTATTATATACTGGCTTATAGGACCAATGGTGTTACTTGTGGCTTTATTAGTGATGCCCGTGTCAGTGATATGGGCTCTCGCCGTGATGCTGATAAGTGCTCACTTTGTTCCATTCTCTCTGTCGAGAGTGATGATTGGCATAAGCTATTACCGTTTTCCTGAGACGATGCCGTATATCCTTATGGTTATACCGGCTCTAATATGGGTTTTAAGCATATCTATAAAGCGTCTGCCACAGCAGAAGACATGGGTAAGATACTGCGAGGCGCTTGCACTGGCTGCATTAATCGGATGTACGGAGTTAGGATATGAGGCAAAGAAATACGAACTGCTGGAATATGACTATCTGGTAAGAATAAAAGACTGGCAAGGCATAATCGCCAAGGCCGAGAAAAAGACACCTGACCTTCCGATGAGTGTAAGTGCCACAAATCTGGCCTTAGCCATGACAAACCAGCTTGGTGAGCGCGCCTTTGATTTCTATCAGCGCACCAGCGAGGGACTGCTGCCTAAGTTTGAACGAAACTATGCCACATCACAGCTCTCTGGAGAAATCTATTTCCACTTAGGACTTGTGAACACCGCTCAACGCTTTGCCTTCGAAGCCATGGAGGCCATCCCTAACTATAACAAGAGTGCCAGAGTGGTAAAACGCCTTGCTGAGACAAACCTCATCAATGGAGAATACGAAGTGGCAAGGAAATACCTGCAGATGCTTGAGAAGACCATCTTCTACCGCCCATGGGCAAAGCGTACCATAGCAATGCTTGGCGATGAGAAACAGATAGATTCTCACCCTCTATATGGTACTCTTCGACAATATCGGCTGCAGGAAGATTTTCTTTATAGCGAAGACGAGTTGGACAAGATTTGCGGACATCTGTTTATGCATAACAAAAAGAACCAAATGGCAGCACAATATCTGGTGATGGTTCCTCTGTTGGACAGGGATATACCAAGATTCATATCGTATGTCCAGGTTGTTCAGAACGCCATTGCATATAATCCACGAGCAGTCCAGGAGGGTATCGCATTTGCCTTCATGCAAAAACGTCAGCAACCGCCACAGGGACTGGTCAGCCAGCCGACACTCCAACGACTGAACGATTTTGCGAGAACATATTCTGCAAATAATTCATCGCCAGAACTGGAAAGATTCAGGAATACAGCATGGTACTATTTAACTGTAGGAAAATGAAAAAGACAATTTGGTGTTTGGCAATAAGTATAGTATGTTGGCTGACAGTTAGCTGTACATCAAGGCCAGAGAATCCTGTGGCAGTAAATGACATGCCCAATATTTATCCTGACTATAAAGGGGTAACGATACCTGCAGAGATTGCGCCACTGAACTTCAACATGGCTACCGATGATGCTGACATGGTAGACGTGTCAGTACGAGGTTCTAAGGGAGGAGTAATACACACCCAGGGAGAATATGCAGACTTCGACATATATGAGTGGCACTCGCTTACTGCGCAGAACAAGGAAGGACAACTCACTTTCACTGTCTGCGCTAAGAAGGATGGCGAATGGAAGCAATATAAAGACTTTACAGTAAACGTAAGTCCTTATGCCATCGACGAATGGGGACTGACCTACCGTCGTATAGCCCCTGGCTATGAGACATATAGCAAGATGGGACTCTATCAGCGTGACCTGTCAAACTTCAATGAATATGCCATCATAGAGAACACTCAGGTGCCAGGCATGTGTGTCAACTGTCATAGTGCCCATCAGACAGACCCGTCGAAGTTCGTATTCCATGTACGCGGTGATCATGGAGCCACTATGTTCCAGATTGACGGCAAACGGGAATGGTTGAAGGCAAAGAATGATTTGCTTGGAGGTTCTATGGTATACCCATACTGGCATCCAAGTGGGAAATACTGTGCTTTCTCAACTAATCAGACCCGCCAGGGGTTCCATGTGATTAAGGATGAGCGCATCGAGGTGTTCGACCTGTCGAGCGATGTCTTTGTTTACAATCCTGCTACCCATGAGATACTTACCGACAGCCTCTTGCAGACAAAAGACTGGAGCGAGAACTCACCCGTATTTTCTCCCGACGGACGTACACTATATTATATGACCTGCAAACAACAGGATTATCCTGCCCATTATAAGGATGAGAAATATAACCTCTGTAAAATTTCCTTTGATCCTGAGACGGGAAAGTTTGGTGAGAAGGTGGATACCATCTTTAATGCTGTAGCAATGGGTAAGAGTCTGACTTGGCCACGTCCATCACACGACGGCAAGTACATAATGTTTACTCTGATGGATTATGGATATTTCTCCATCTGGCATAACGAGAGTGATCAATGGCTGCTTGACTTGCAGACTGGAGAGGCTCGCGAACTGAAAGAGATAAACAGCGAGAAGGCAGACAGCTATCATAACTGGAGCCTGAATTCGCACTGGGTTGTCTTTACTAGTCGACGTGATGACGGATACTACACTCGCCTGTATTTGGCGTGTGTTGACGATAAGGGACATTTCTCCAAGCCCTTTATGTTGCCTCAGCGTCATCCTATGGAGTATTACAGCGAGAGCCTATTCTCATTCAACACCCCTGACTTCACAAAGACGAAGGTTGAATTCGATGCCTACGAAGCTGGTCGCGAAATAGAATCAGACAAACGCGTAGAGACAAAAGTGAAATAGAAATAT
>JAEEGL013079940.1_pt1 | contig 22130 bp, 18 predicted proteins | sample 9134231 | NCBI WGS metagenome assembly JAEEGL01 (sample SAMN16246548, study PRJNA631951) | gut metagenome | biome: gut microbiome; feature: rumen; material: fiber-attached | host: Bos | place: Iran: Karaj | collected 2018-10 | reverse complement strand
GCGTATCCCGAGGTCATTTATAAGACGGAGCGCATTGCCAAACGCATGGAGGAAATACAGGTTGAGATGGAAAGATTGCGGCAGGAAGCGGAAGAGCGTGTTGTTCAGATGCGGCAGGAGGTTGCAGAGAACCTGGAGCCCACAAGAAGCGTAAAGAACGAGATCATCGAAAAACAGGACGCACTGATCGGCATGCTCTATCGGGAAGAAGATGCCAGCCCGGAGACTCAGAAATTAAAGCGAGAAGTTGAGTCGAAAAAGGCTGTATTACTGAAGCGACGTGCACTGTTTCCCAAGCTGTAAACAGCATCATTGCTAAAGCATTCGGCAAGCGGAATTTTCCAGTGCAAAGGCTCTGAAAAACCGTCTCATACAGAACCTCAAAAAACCTTTAAGAATTAAAGGTTTTTAAGACAGCTTTTGTCAAGGATATATTTATCCAAACACTTTATATCCTCGTAGAAGACCTCAACAACCAGGACCATGCCAGACAAATCCGAACCCCAGACCAGTCGGTGGGGCGTTTTGGTTTGTCTGGTATTTTATTGATTCGCATTGAAGCCGGCCCCGCATGGAATGGGCTAGCTTCATTGAACAGCAGCGAAGCGTTCCGGTCTGACGGCCGATACGTTTCGCTGCTGTTTTGTGTTGTTTTGAAAGGAAAGCATCCGGGGATGCCTCCCTGCAGTTATAACTCCAGGTTTTCCAGCTCGGTGATGATCTCCTTCTGGCGCTCGTAGAAGAGGAGCTCCTTGTTGTGGGCGAAGTATTCCTTGCAGCCGTAGCGGCTGATGAAGCGGGCACCGTAGGTGCTGATGGTCAGCTCCGTGACCAGAACCAGCAGCTCCTGTCCGTCGCCGAAGACCTCCTCGCAGAACTTGAACAGGTTCGATAGCTGCACGCCTGAGCCCTCCGGAGTTGCCTCCGTGGGGCGTCTTACTATGCGTGCTTACCACTCCAAGGTGAACTCGTCCATGGGGTCGAAGTCGGCGAAGTTGGCGTTCTTGTACTCCAGCAAGGCGGCAAGCACGTTGGTGGCGTTTGCCTCCTGGGCGGCGGAGATGAACTCCGTGATCTGCGCCAGGGTGAAGCCGGGGATTATGTCCATAACCGTGAGATCGTCCTTTCGAACACGGTCCCAGACGGTGATGCGGTCGAGATACGCGACGATATGATTGACCTGACGGGTATAGTTCTTGAAATCAAAGGATTTGACTTCAAAGCGGTCGTTCATGTCGATCGTATGTCGCTTCCAGTCGATCCGCTCAATGTCAGTACTGCAGCTGTCGATTCCGATCGTAATCTCGTTGTGAAAATCCTCATCGGTCACATGGATGCCGTGCTTCTCCTGCTTTACAAAACGGTAATAGGGAATCATATAACCCTTATATCGATCTTCCTTGATTTCTTTCGCCGTATGGACTGGCTCCCAAACCTGCTGGAAGGGCTGCTTCAACCCGTGTCTGGTGAAATACTTCTGCCAGGCCTTGACATCATCTGCGTTCATCTCCATCGGGTGTGCGACCCGAATCGGCTCGTCCGTGATCGCATATGGCTGCTCTTTGCTGTCTAAAGGCGCACCATCCCGGAGCGTGAAGGTCTGCTTTCCCTGGGCCCATACAACCAGGCTTGCCGCCTCTCGCAGCAGCGGGTTTTTCAGATATGCGTCTTTCCAGTCTGACGCCGCACGCTCCCGTCCGCTCAGGAATTCCCCGAACAGCACATTGCCTCGGCTGTTCAGAATCTTCTTGACGGACTTTTTCATCTCAGTGAAGTCCTTGTTCGCTGCCGCGTATTTGTCCGGATCTGCACCTTTCTTCGGCAGGGACTTGGCAGTCTTGTCACCCGGCAGCTCGAACAGGAAGCTCAGATCCTTCTGCAGCCGCGCCGTAACTGTCTGGGTCCCGAGGTCATAGACTTTGCCGCCCTGCTTGTCCAGTCCCACGTCGGAGAGGAACTGGTCGCGGATCGTGTCGGCGTCTGTGCTGCGGATCGCCGCGTATTGGTCCAGCTCGTGATAGCGCTCTGCGAAGAGCATGGCGGCGCGGGTGTTGCTGTAGTTTGCCGCATCGCGGAAGGACTTCAGCGGAGGAGCATCATTTCCGGATACCGAGGAGCGCCATTTGGGCGCACGAACGCACAGCTCCGCCATCAAGGCCTCGTCTGCATACCGGCAAATCGGATAGGCCAGGAACATTTTCTTGCTGCGGCTGCTCATGCCGAGATTCCCGTCCGCAAGCTTCAGCAGCGCATCCTGCAGCACATTTCCATCCAGAAGCGAAATGATCTCTTCCGCTTCCGGGCGCAGACCCGCCTTTTGATATCCGGCGACCACGTCCGGCTGGCCCCAGGCGCCCTGTTTGAGTTTCTCGTGTGCCGTGAAAAGCCAAGCAGCAACAAGCGGCTCAACAGCGTTTCCATCGACCGCCTGCAGAATGGGTAGATCCTTGTATGTCAAGCTGTAGAAGTCCTTGAATTTCTTCTCCAGATCCTTCGCATTCCGTTTTTCCGTGATCAGTACCGCCATGACCTTCTGTGCGGCGGGAGAGAGAGAGGTGTCCACGGTGACCGCGCTGCCCAGCTTTTCCATCAGCTCGACGTTTGCCTCCGCGGTTTTCACTGCTTTGGCTCCGGCTTTGATCTGTTTCAGCTTCCCGTATATCGCCTTGAGCGTTTCGGCGGAGGCGCTTTTGTGGAAGAGTGTCATATAGCCGGCAGCAGCGGCGCAGTCCTTTGAGGAGGGTTTCACCGTGCCGAGCCTGTCGAGGATCGCCGCACCCATCCCCTCAAGATCCGAAGGCTCCACGCAGGCAGTGTATGCGCTATCCAGTGCTTTTCCCTGTCGTGCCAGGAAGATCTCTGCCTTAAGAGCCGTATCCAGTTTTCTCCATATTTTATTGTCAAGCACGTACTGTTTTAACGCTCCGTCCACCATGCACGGATACAAATCGGAAAGCTGACCTGCAAGTCCTTCGGGGAGGCTGCTGCCAAATACGCCCTTGATCAATTTAGCATTGTTTCCAGTCAGCGTGAAGGCTTTCAGGCTGCTGCAGTCAGAGAATGCCATGATCCCGATGCTCGTCAGACTCTCCGGCAGGGTGATGCTCGTCAGGCTGCTGCAGCCGTAGAACGCACTGTCTCCGATGCTCGTCACGCCCTCCGGCAGGGTGACGCTCGTCAGGCTGCGGCAGCGGGAGAACGCGCTGCCCCCGATGCTCGTCACGCCCTCCGGCAGGGTGATGCTCGTCAGGCTGCGGCAGTCGTAGAACGCATCGTCTCCGATGCTCGTCACGCCCTCCGGCAGGGTGATGCTCGTCAGGCTGCTGCAGCCGTAAAACGCATGGTCTCGGATGCTCGTCACGCCCTCCGGCAGGGTGATGCTCGTCAGGCTGCTGCAGTCAGAGAATGCATAGCTCCCGATGCTCGTCAGACTCTCCGGCAGGGTGACGCTCGTCAGGCTGCGGCAGCGGGAGAACGCCAGGTCGGGGATACTCGTCACGCCCTCCGGCAGGGTGATGCTCGTCAGGCTGCGGCAGCCGGAGAACGCCCAGCTCCCGACGCTCGTCACGCCCTCCGGGACGACCACGTCGCCGCCGGGGCCAGTGTACCCTTTCAATAATCCGTTTTCAATCACAAAATCGTTTGGGTTGCTCATTTGTATGACCTCCTGTTGCCTTTAATTTTTTGAGCGTACGGATTGCCACGACCAGTTTGCGAACTGGCCTCGTAATGACATGTAATGACACGTGTAGAAGGCTTTTACAGCTCCAGGTTCTCCAACTCGGCGATGATCTCCTTCTGCCGCTCGTAGAACAGCAGCTCCTTGTTGTGGGCGAAGTACTCCTTGCAGCCGTAGCGGCTGATGAAGCGGGCACCGTAGGTGCTGATGGTCAGCTCCGTGACCAGGATCAGCAGCTCCTGGCCGTCGCCGAAGACCTCCTCGCAGAACTTGAACAGGTTGGACAGCTGTTTGCCTGCGGCGTCGGCCTGTTTTTTCATGGCCTGGGTGCGGCCGTCGAAGTCCTGTTTCAGGGAGGCGAAGGCTGCCTGGCCGTCAGCGGGCGGTGCCTTCATCAGAAGCTCCTTTTCCTGCTCCAGGGCGGCAATGGCCCCATGGAGGGCGTGCTGCCGATCCTCGGAGAGGGAGGAGGCCTTTCTGCCGGTTTCCAGGGCAGAGCGGCGCTGGGAGATCTGCTTGTCCAGGGCGGCGAGCGGGTCTGCCTTGGGCCTGGCCAGGTCCATGCGGACGCTCTTCAGGGCGGTCAACAGTTCGGTCTGGCTGGCCTCGGCGTTGCAGACGGCCCGGAGCTGCTCCCCGATGCCGTCCAGCAGCAGGCCCAACAGGGACAGCCGCTCGTCGAATCTGGCAGCGATAGCCCGGCCCTTGATCTCGTTTGACGCCTTGCCCGCCAGGATCTGATCCACCTGGTAGTCGGAGCGATACTTGTTGAACAGGTCGTAGTAGATGGCGAAGCTCTTGGCGATCTTTGGATTCTGGAGGTACTGGCCCACCAGGGGCTCGTCCACCTTGAGGCCGTGCTTCTCATAAAGGCGGATCATGTCGCTGAGGTCGATCCAGCCTCTGGCCGTCACAAAGCGCTTGCCGTCCACGGTGGATTCGATCTTGTAGAAATCGGCCTTCTTGATGTCTAAGTAAGTGGTGACGGCGGGATGGGTGCCCCGGTTCAGGGCGTACTCCTTCCAGACCTCGTAATCCGGCTCCACGTCGATGCGCTTGAGCCGGTCCCAGGTGACGATGTCGAACTCCCGGACCGAGTTGTTGTACTCCGGCGGGTTGCCGGCGGTGACCACGATCCAGCCGTCCGGCACCCGGTGGCGTCCGAAGATCTTGTACTGCAGAAACTGCAGCATGGATGGGGCCAGGGTCTCCGAGACGCAGTTGATCTCGTCCAGGAACAGGATGCCCTCTTTGAGTCCGGTGGCCTCCATCGTGTCATAGACCGAGGCGATGATCTCCGACATGGTGTACTCCGAGACGTCGTACTCCTGCCCGCCGTAGACCTTCCGGGTGATGAAGGGCAGGCCCAGAGCCGACTGCCGGGTGTGGTGGGTCATGGAATAGCTGACCAGACCCACCCCCAGCTCCGCCGCCACCTGCTCCATGATGGCGGTCTTGCCGATCCCCGGAGGCCCCATCAGAAAGATCGGCCGCTGCCGCTCAATGGGGATCGCGTAGTCTCCGTATTCGTTCTTCGTGAAATACGCCGTCATGGCGTTTTGAATTTGCTCTCTGGCTTGTTTGATGTTCATGGGAACACCTCGTTTTCAATTACTTTTTTGCCTGATAATCGACATTGCACTTATCCTTTTTTACATATTGCTTGACAGCCTTCTCCGTCATCGTGCCGGGAGTAACAATCAGCGTAAAGAAGGCATACAGTTGCCCTATAAACGCACGCTTTTCGATAATCTCGACCTGATCCGGCATAACCAGTTTTTGAAGATTATTATTCATAAGCGCGCCTTCACCGATCTTTTTCAACCCCTTCGGCAGGGATAACCGTTCTATCGCACATCCTGCAAATGCATAGCTTTCAAGGTTGACGAGATTCTTCGGTAATGTGACTTTTGAAAGCCATCGGTTCAATTGAAATGCACAATCCCCGATATCCGTCACCCGGTTGGGGATCTTGACTTCTCTAAGCCCGTCGCAATGCTCAAAAACAGCTGTTCCAATTTTCGTTAAACTGGTCGGGAGCACAACAGAGTCCATTTCAACATGTTCTCTCTGAAGAATATTACATCTTCTGAACGAGAAATCGCTTAACACTTTGACACCTGCGGGAATAATAACATCTCCTCCCGCTCCAAAATAATCGAACAGAATATCATTTACAATTACAAATCCATCGGCATCAGCAAGCTGTTTGCATCCCCAAAAAGCGCATGGTCCTATCGAAACAGCCTTATTGGGTATCGCAAATGACGCTAAGGATGCGCAGTTGCCGAAAGCATGCGCACCGATCGTCTCCAGCCCAGCGGGAAAGGAAATGCTTAATAATCCGCTGCAGTTGAAAAATGCGCTATTGTCAATGCTCGTCAAGCTGTTTGGAAGGATCACGCTTGTCAAATCAGCACAGTTGCCAAATGCTTCCGTTCCGATGCTCGTCATGCCCTCCGGCACAATCACGTCCCCGCCGGGGCCGACATACTTCTTCAAAACGCTGTTTTCGATCACAAAATCACTCGGATTACTCATGATTCTTTTCCTTTCTTCTGTCGATGGACCGGTTATAATTTCCGGCCCGTTTCCGCAGCTCGTCCACAAGCTGCTTGCCCTGTTCGGCAAGCGCCCTGATTTCGTTATGCTCCAACTGCTGTTTCAGCAGAGCGTGGATCAGGCGGTTGCGGTCCTCTTTCCATGCCAGAATGCGATCCAGAAGCTCGTCAAAGAAATACTTGTGCAAAAGATCCTTTCTGTTTTCCGCAAGCTTTTGAATGTATTTGACCTTGGAATCGATATTCGGATCTCGCCCTTTCCGATTTTTCAGATAGGCCGCCCATTTGTCCGCATGGCGCAGGATAGACTCGGTTCGGTCCTCCATGATCGCGTATTCAATGAACATGGCCTCCAGATTGAAGCCGCTGTTCAAGGCGCTTTTCAGTCTCGTGAATTGTTCCTTGTAGTTCTCATATTTGAGTTGGTTTTCTGTTTTTTCCATGTACGATCACCCCATTTCTTTCAGTTTGAAGTACACTCCCACGTTGGCTTCGGCGTCGCACCAGGCGCGGTGGGCTTGGTTCTGCTCGATGCCGAAGAGGCGGGAGAGGGTTTCCAGCCGGACGTTGGGCCACCCCTGGGCGGTCTGGAACTGCTTGGCATAGCGGTAGGTATCGAAGAAGGAATTCCCCAGCCGGACGCCAGCGCGGTTGGCGGCGCGGATGATGTAGTGCAGATCCGAGGATTTGATGTTGTGGCCCACCAGGGGCAGGCCCTCGGCAAAGTCGGCAAAACGGCGGATGATTTCGCTGACGGGCGGCTGATCCGCCACCATCTCGTCGGTGATGTGGGTCAGGCGGGAAACCATGGGCGTGATGGGCCGGCTGGGGTTGCAGAGCCAGTCCTCCCGGGCAACGATCTTCCCGCCAATCACCTTGACCGCGCCGATCTCGGTGATCTCGGCCTCTGCGTCTCCGTTGGCCGCGCCGAAGGTACCGGTGGTTTCGATGTCGAAAGCCACAAAGCTGTCGAAGTCCGGGACAGTCAACTCCCGGAGCTCGCCGGGCATGCCGTCCTCCAGTTCCTCCCAATCCAGTCCCAGCAGCTCAATCTGGTTCATGAGCTGGGCCATCTGCTGCCGGGTGCCGGTGAGCTTCAGAATCTTGTAACCCGCGACCCGGTCCTCGTCCTCCACCGCGGCGACCTCGGTCTGAGACGCGGCGGCGGTCTCGGCCAGGGTCTTCTGATAGGCCGCCGTTTCCGCCATGTCCATGGTTTCAATGTACCGGGAGATCAGTGCCGGGGTCTGGCTGCCGCCGGTCTGCTGGATGGTGCGCAGATCCGCCGCTGCCCGGGCGACCTTCTCCCGCAGGGCGTCCTGCCAGACCTTGACCTTGGTGCTGGCGTTCTCCCACTTTTTATCGTAGAAGGCCTCGGAGGTGAAGACCCGCTCGGCCAGATCCCCCAGCGGCCGGGAGATTTCGTCATAAAAGCGCTTGATTTCGGCGTGCTTGGCCTCCCGTTCCGCTTCCTTGGCCCGCTGCACAAAACCGTCGATCTCGGCCAGCGGCTCGTCGATCATGGCGGTCAGCTCCTTGATCTGGGCCTCGACGGCCAGATATGGCTCCATGTAGACCGCCTTGATCTCCTTACGCCGCTCGTCCAGGGCCTTTTTCAGTTTGGTCAGCGTCGCCTTGTCCGCCTTGGCGAGCTTGATGCTGTCTTCAGAGTAGACCAGGTTCCGGTAGCCCTCCAGCCGCGCCGCCAGATATGCCTTGATCTCCTCAAAGTTTTCAAACGTCGCGATCCCCGGCGCCTGCCGGGTGAGAATTCTTAGTTCGTCCATGTGATACCTCCGAGACAGCCTTTCCTCTCTGTTCCTTCAATTCATTATTGTGGTTTCTTGATCGTATTGCTCTCTATTCAGCCACAAACGGGATGCCGTGCTGCTTTGCATACTGCTCGGCGTAGCTGCCCGCGGGGGCGTGGATGGCTTTGAAGGCCGGTTCGCCGCTGTCGTATTCCAGTTCATCCGGGATCTCCGTGACCGATGCGGGGATGTGGAGGGTCAGGTTTTCCACTGCGCAGAAGCAGTCGGGCGGCAAGGCCTTGAGGGTGCTCGGGAAAAAGATCTCTGTGTTCTTGGCGCAATAGAATGCCGTGCTTCGAATTTCCTCCACCCCCTCCGGGATGAGGATTCTCTGCGGAGACCATAGCTGTGTTTCTCCCGGCTGCAGACAGTACTCAAACGCAAAGGAATCCATCACCCGTACTTTGCGTGCGCCGATTTGCTCCGGGATCGTGATGACCGGCTCTCTGACTTTCACCTTTTTGATCACAACAGCCCCGTTTTCATAGGAAAAGCTGTACAGCTTGCGCCAGTCCGCGACGCTCAGTTCAGGCGACAGCTCTTTTTGCACTGCCCGCTCTTTCGCTTTCACCAAGGAGCGCCTGGCCTTCTCATCCGAAAGCAAACGATTCTTGTATTCCAAAAGCTCCGCAGTGATTGCCGCGCCTGCCTCGCTCTGCAGCGTCTGCTCCAGCCAATCCAGATCCTTGGCGGGAATTACACCTGCCTCCAGCATCGCATGGCGAAGCGCGTCATTCTCCGCCAGATAGTGGCAGAATAACTTGTTGCCGTATTCCCTCGGCTGCTTCAAATGCGTGCCGAGGAATTGCAGATTGTCTCGGAAGGCAGTTGTGTTCGGATCAAATTCACAAAACCGGCCGGAAAAAACCCGAAGCACGGCGTCCTGGGCAGACTTTGCGAAGGCCCGGATCGGGACAGCAGAATAAACCGACAGCTCCAGGGCTTCTTGTTGGAAAAAAGATCCGAAAGCGTACTTCCCTGCTTTTTTGATCGTTCCGAGGATCGTGATCGTATGCAGAGCGGTGCAGTACTGGAAGGCCTCCTGCTCCACCGTATCGACGCTTTCCGGGATCGTAACGGTTTCTATCTCCTTGTTGAAATAGAACGCACGTCTGCCGATGGCGGTCACACCGTCCGGGATAACAACGTCCTTTTCTTTTCCGTTGTAGGCCGTCAGACAGCCGAACTGAATGACAAACTCCGCTTTTCCTGCCATAGCGTACGTTCCCCTTTACACCGAAAGATTTTTGCAGTCCTTGAAGGTTTTCTTGTCACACTTGACGTTCTCCGTCAGATTGATGCTTTCCAGGCTCTTGCAGCCCTTAAAGGCGTTTTTGCCGATAAGCTTGATTGTTTCCGGCAGTACCACAGTTTTCAGCTTCGCCATCCCGGAGAAAGCGTTTTCGGGAATCGCTTCGGTCCATAGGAATTCAACACTGTATCCCTTTCCCTTGCCGGTGCCCTTCAGACCGGCAGTTGTGAGCTTGGTGCAGCGCAAGAATGCCTCTTCGCCGATGCTGCAGCCCGCCGGGATTACTACCTTTGCCAGCACCTTGCAATCCATAAAGGCGCGCCGTCCGATGGACGTGACCGAGTCGGGAATGACAATCTCCTTGAGCTGGCTACAACCGTCAAAGGCGCGCTCGCCGATGGTCGTTACCGTGTCGGGGATGACGACCGGTCCGTCGTGAGCGGCGGGGCAAGCGTAGAGCACCGTCATATCCTTGCTGTAAAGGACTCCGTCTTTCGATGCACAGTACGGGTTGGCCGGATCGACGTTGATCTCCTGAAGCTCCTTGAAAAACGCGGAGTAATTCGGACCGCAGCAGCCACAGCTTAGCTCTGCTCCTGCCGGGACCTTCAGCGAGATGATATTCTCCGCAAGAAGTTCATCGAAATCGCACTTCATGCCATCCGCCAGCGTCAATGAAAAAGCATTTGGATAGTTGCAGAAGGGCACTCCGAAGATCCCCTTTACGCCTTCCGGGATGACTACGTCTCCGCCGGGGCCAACGTATTGCTTCAGCATGCCGTTTTCAATGACAAAATCATTTGTGTTGCTCATTTTGAAATCCTCCTCGATTTAATTCAAAATTTCTTCTTTTTGTAATACCAATTTGATTGCCCAAGGGGGCACGTCATAGTTGTTGTAGTCGTCCTCCAGGAAGACGAAGGCGGTCTCATAGTCCGGCTTGCGTTCCGGGAAGGTGCCGCAGCCGTCGGTGAAGTAGATCAGCCCTTTGAGATTTTGGAATTCCCTGTTCCAGATCAGACTGTCCACGTAGGCGAAGACGGGGCGGAAGTCGGTGCCGCCGAGGCCGCGGAGCTGCATGGTTTGCAGGTATTGGTCGAAGTCCTCCTGGCAGGTGATCTTCGTGTCGTCCTGGATGTCGGCGTCGCACTGGATGATGTGGACGTTGATCTTGGTGAAGAAGCTCTCGCTTTCTTGAAGGATATTGTAGGTCTTCTGCAAAAAGCGCTGTACCAGTTCCCCGGAGGTGGAGCCCGAGGTGTCGATGGCGATGACGAACTCCCGGATGCGCTTCACGTCCTTGTATTCCAGCGGCTCGATCAGCGGCATTTTTTCGTAGAGCTTCAGGCCATAGGTGTAGTAGACGTAGTCGAACTCGTCGTCGTTGATCTTCATGACCTCGCCCAGGACGGCAAACTTTTTGAGGAAGGCCGTGTAGTCGTATTTCTCCCGGTTGACGGCAGCCAGGTTCTGCATCAGATTCCCTGCCTCGGTGCCCTGGCGCTTGGAGAAGGTCTCCAGATCCTGCTGCATCCGCTGGGAGACGTCGGCCCAGTCCGCCTCGGCGTCGGCAGCGGTAAGCGTCAGTTGTCCGGAATCAGGGCCGATGTGGTCATACTTCGTGACTCTAAAGAGTTCGGCCCCTACGGAGGATGATCCGGTTTGCGGGCGGCCAATGACCGCCCCTACGACGGATTGTCGGAACTGCACCGTGATCTGCATCTTCTGCTCCGGGGGCAGATACCAGATATCGTGCTGATCGGCGGCAAAGAGCTGCCGCAGGCGTTCCATCTCTTGAGGCGGCAGCTGTCTGTCCAGGAAATACCGGTAGAGCTTCTCCGCGGTCAGCAGCTTGAGTTCCTTTTCCAGCTTTTGCAGCTCCGCCTGCTGGGCGGCCTCCCGAGGCGCGGCGGCAGCCCGAAGGCCTAATCCGCTGATCGTGTGCTCCACGGCGACGTCGCAGGCCAGATCCCAGCAGGGCTGATCCAGCAGGCTGTGGATGTACATATGCCGGAAGACGCAGTGCAGCACCACGTGGAGATAATCCTGCACCGGGGTCTCCTTGGCCTGCTTGTACCGGCGCAGCACAAAGCCCGGATCGTAGGCCAGGAACTGCCCGTCCGTGGCCAACTCCGCCAGATCCGTCGCCGCCGGCCGCAGCCGGCTCAGCGCCATATCCAGAAACCGTAGATGCACCAGCAGCGTGTTCCGGGAGAGCTTCAAAACCTCCCGCGCCAGCTGCAGGCGTTTTTCTTCCGTGTCTGTCATTTCTGCTTTTTCCTTCCGAAGACTGACAAGTGTTTATGTTTATTTTACAGTATTTACCATCAAAACACAACAAAAATGTACAGCAGTTGTCCAGGTGTTGCGGCTTTCCAACAACTGATGGGATGTTTTTTCTTGACAAAAAGAGGGAATATGATAAAATATAGTCAATAAGGTATGAGGTGGTATAAATGCCTTACAAAGCTTGGCAGTTGGCAGCGCTGGAGGAATACGGATATACTGACACCAACGAAGGCCTCACCAATCGTGTTGCTCGCGCACTTGCCAAAATCGATAATCATACGATTGATACAGCAGAGTTCCGGCAGGCGTGTATTGCCTGCGGCGTTGATCCCGATTCGTTCACGCAAAGCGATTTGGATGCATTGCAGAAGAAACTGAACCACTTCTGATAAACGAAAGGAGAACAATCTATGGCAAATTATTGTGAGTTTAAGTTTGAGATCAGAGGTAAGAAGAACGCTTGCTATGCCTTTCTCGCCTCAACCAGCGCAGAGGACTATGAAATCGACTTAGAGCGTGGAACGGAAGACAACTATATGATTCGGTACTTTGGTTCCTGCAAATTCTATCCGGACGCTTACTGCAAGGATTGGAAGGGCGGCACCCCCGTTGTGATTCCCAACGATGCAAAAGCCGCATTTGAAAAAGCAAAGAAATATACACCGTACAATCTGCAAAGCAGATCAAAAATGTTTGGCGTTGAAGCGCTGTGCAACTATTGTGATATGGATGGATTGCAGGAAGCGTTAGAATATATGGACGAAGAGGTCGACCTATCTGAAGGCATCAGTGATTCCTTCGAACATTACTTGAATGGCGAGAAAATTGAGGATGCGTGCCCTGATGAGTTGCTGATCTACGCAAATTTCTAAAAGAAATACGCGGCCGGAAGTTCTCCATGCTTCCGGCCGTAATTTTTTATTGCTTCAGCATACTTTGATATTTTTCGATTGCCTCCTCCGGCCCCTGAATTTTGACCTTTCCGCCAAACTGGAAGACCCAGGCGAAGAAGGTGGGGCTGAGGGAGACCTCGGCGGTGAGGCGGAAGGTATGCTCGTCCACGGGGGTGGTTTTGGCCAGGTCGCCGAAGTGATCCAGGACGGAGTTCATGGCCACGGCGTCGCAGAGCAGGGTCACCTCGGTGCGGTCGGCGTCAAAGAGCTGGAAAGCCTTCTCCGCGAAGTCTGCAATGGAGTAGTCCTTCGGCCGGGGCACGGCGGCGTCCGGCAGGATCTCCGGCGTCTCCAGAATGCGGTCCACCCGGAAGGTAGCAACCTTGCCGTGCTTCTCCGACCAGCCCACCACGTAGTAGCAGTCGCCGTTCCAGGTCAGGGTGTAGGGGCTGAGCATGTAGGGCTCGCCGCCGTTTTTGAGCTCCTTCTTCTTGGCCGGGGTGTAGGCGAAATACAGGAAGGAGATTTTGCGCTTGGTGTTGATGGCCTCGTTGATGGCGTCGATGAAGTAGTAGATATGCTCGTTTTTCGGCTTGATGCGGTCTGCAATCGAAATGTTTCGCTTGAGCCCCGCCGCGGCGTGGCGGCTGGTCAGGGTCAGCAGCTTTGAGGCCAGGATGCGGCTCTTTTTCTGGGTGATGAACTTTGAGGACTCCACCGCGTCCAGCAGCAGCTTCAGCTCCGGCAGCTCGAAGCTGCGGGAGGCGAGATAATAGCGGTTCTGGGTGGAACGGATCGTCTCGATCTCATACCCCGCAGCTTGCAGGGCCGCCACGTCCTTCTGGATCGTGATTCGGTAGGCATCCAGCCCCCAGCGCTCCTTCATGGCCGCCGTGATCTGCGCAATCGAGATCGGGTGCAGCTCGTCGCTCTCCGTCCGCAGCAGTTCCAACAGCCGCAGCAGGCGGACTTTTCCGTCGTTTTCCATAGAACACCTCCTGAATACTCTCTTGGGGGAACGGATTGCCACACCAGTGCCATCGGTCACTGATTCACAATGACAAAAAACGATCAAATACGCTGAAAGGGACCATGGCAGCAGGCGTTATCTGTTACCATAGTCCCTTTCTGTATTCTCTTGTATATTATACCAACAGTGCTGCAGTTAATCAATAGTAAAATCGACAAACTGAAGCAAGATGTTTCGGATTTGCGACAGCACGACTATCCCCATTCACCACCAATATCTTCCGCATCTTTAACAAAGCGAAGCCACTCCTGTACGTTGCAGATATCCACCGTTTCTTGAAACTCTTCCCCGTCCATATCCAGCACTTTGGAGACTGTCTCACTGCCATCAAAGAAGCATACACACGGCATTGGGTCATAGTCGTAGCTAAAGGTATCTGCAAGAATCACCCCATGACCGTTAATCACCTCTGCAACTTTCCCCACCAATTCCTGAATATCTGATTCGTTGAAAGCTGATTCTGTGTCGTGGAAATAACTTTCTGCGCTTCCTGTGGCAAAAACATTTTCCGCAGAATAGAAGCCCTTTCCAAGAGTATTAATATCGATGGTGCCCAGTTTGCTCATTAGTTCGCTGCTGTCAACCTTGACATAGATCCTAGTGCTGTAAGTAGCCATAATTATGCTCCCTAATAATGAATTGACAGATCATCCTGTCTAAGTTGATTATAATATATATATTATTTCAAGCTGGAAAACTCCCAAAATGCCAAAAATCGCTCCAGGTGCCGCGGTTTTGCAGCACGTAGAGCAGATGTTGGAGCTTGCAAGATGAGACGCCGGTCAAACAGTCAGTCACGCCGTTATCGTGCAGACCAGTTCTACGAACAGCACGGCCTGGCGGGCATGGCGGCTGCGCTTGGACAGGGGCTCGACAAAACTGACGGCGGCGCGGTCGAAGCGCAAGGCACCGGCGTCATAGAGCGGGGCGACGACGTTGCAGAGCTCGGCGGGCAGATTGCCCACGTCCTCGCCGCGCTTGGTGTGCAGAACGAGGTTGTTGGGGTTATAGGGGTTGGCCGGGTCTCGCTGCAGGGTGATGGGGTCACCGACATGCAGCCGCTCAATCATCTCGCTTCGCCCGTCGTAGCGGGTGCCCCGGGACTCAAAGAGCAGAGTCAGGCGGCCGGATTCCGGGTCCCACAGACCGTCGGACTGTTCGAGGTACTCCATGTTTCCAGGCTCATAGTGATTCGGTTGGAGCGTTTCTGCCAGAGTGTTGCGAAGGTGCAGTTTCTCCGCCTCCCGCAGCAGGGCATCCAATTGCTGTTGACGTTCGTTCATTGCTGTGCCTCCGCCTCGTCCACCTCGCGCCAGTAGAGAGCTTCACTCTCATACAGGCGATCCAGGTGCTTGTCGTAATAGACGCCGCTTTCCGCCACCTTGTAGATCAGATCCAAATGATCCGGGATCGTGCAACCGTAGGTCTGCTCCATCAGCTTTTGCAGATCATAGACGTCTATGCTGCCCTCGGCCCGGATCAGCGCGGTCTCGAAGCTCCGGGCGGTCACTTCATCTTCCCCCTTGTGCAGGATGATGCTCTTGAAAATCTGAGAGAAGCCGAAGCGCGGGTCGGTGCTGAGCAGGCTGCCGTAGAACCAGTCAGAGAAGCCCAACTCATACAGCGGCGCGTCAAAGCCGCTCTGCCGCAGCGAGGCTGCGGAGAACCAGGCACCGTCTTCCAAATAATCATAAACTGAGTCACGGAAATCCCGCAGCTCCTGCTTGGTGACGCCCGCCGCAGCGAGCTTTTCAAAGCGCACCAGCTTTCCCGGTTCAAATTCAAGCACGTCCAGATCCCGCTTCAGCGTGTTAAGGATCTGGGAGAACATCATAACGTAGCAGTAACGCTGACGCAGCGGAGCAAGGTCTGTGAAATCCTCCCGCGTCAGCAGTGCACGGAAGAAGGCATCCAGGCTGTCAAAGTTCCGCAGGGCGTACCGGCTGAGCACCGTGAAGCCCATCTGCTTGAGATTGTAGGGGTTGATTTCCTCCGGGTCCGCCCCCGGCACGCAGCGCTGATAGATCCGCTTGAGCTCATCCAGGAAGAAGAAATCGCCGGAGAGAGCGGACAGCAGCGCCGCCCGGTGGGACTCTGTCATGACCTTCTGGTCAATGGTGTACATGCCCTGGTGATAATAGTCCGCCAGGGGAACCAGGTAGGTGCCGATTATAACGCCGGGATCGTAACCGTATTCCTGGCGAATGAGCTCCGCCAAATCTGCTTGGGAGATGGGGGCGTGCTCCAGCATCAGCTCCAGCAGGGCAGCGTCCCGGTCGAAGGTGCCAAAAAGAAGATTCGGGGCCCGGTTGAATTTGAGCCCATGCCAGCTGCCTTCCGGTTCTAACTTGCGCAGCAGGTTGTGGAGCTCATACTGATCCCGGACGTCATAGCGGGCCAGGATCTCCGGATGCTCCTCCATCAGCTTTGCGGTGGAAATCTCAATATTATCCAGCTCCGCCAAGCCCAGCTCTTCCAAGAGACTGGAAAAATCCTGGCCCTCCAGGTCGTAGGCCCGCAGGCGCTCGCCATGCTTCCAGAGCAAATATCGATCGTCCCGGAGTTTGTTTTTCCTGGTTGCGATTACGGAATCCGTGATATAGACATCCTCGTCAAAGGGAACGTCCTGGGCCCGGAGAAAGTCATTATAGAGCTGACAGAAATCGGCAAAGCCTGTATCCTCTTTGCAAAAATGAGTCACCACATAGCGCTCCATCACGTCCCGCTGCTTCGGCAGCCACTGACCATCAAGATAGAGTTTATCCCGGTTGAGATAGTTGCGGATTCTCTGCCGGAGGCTGGCTCCCAGCTTCGGATCGCCGGTCGCCTCCTCCAAGGGACGGCGGCGGCGCGTCTTTGCGATCAGATCCAGATAACGCAGGACCGGCCTGGTCAGGCCGAACCACTGCTCCGCGTCCTGCTTTTCCAGCTCATAGGTCTCATAGAAATACAGAAAATAGTCCTCGTCAAAGCGGGGCATACCGGTTTCCAGCGCAGTCCAGGTCTGGATTTTTTGGTGCTGCTTGTTGACGATCTGGCGCACCCGCTCCCGGGTCAGGCCGAAGCTCTGGGCCACAGCGTCCAGGGTTTCTCCCTGCAGGCGGCGCAGGACGATCTCCCGCTCCCGGTCGCCCAGCTTGGGGCAATCCCGGGCAGCGTCGGCAAAATGCGGATAGACCCGATAGCAGCGGAAGTCCACGTATTCCAGTTTTTTCTCCGCCAGGAGCTTGCCCACGCAGCGGTCCCGCTGCTCCTCCGGGATCTCCGGCAGCTTGTCCGCAAAATCCTGCCGGCTGAGGCCGGCGTCCGGGGCGGACTCGTACAGCCGCAGCAGCTTGCGGCAGACCTTCTCGTCGCTCTCCTGCATCTGGGAAAGGGGAACGTCGCTCAGGATCGCCCGCAGCTCTGCCTCGTGTTCCCGTAGCCAGCGTTCCCGGCTGTCTATCACACTCTTGACAGCCCCGGTTCCCATATTCCGGATGGCCTGCAGGCTTGTAGGCGGAAGGAACAGGATCTGGCTGAGCGTTCGATATCCGTTGTTCTTCAGTTGTTTTACAGCCCTGTTGTTCAAGCCCAGGACCTCGATGGGCTGGTCATTGGCCTTCACATAGTCCAGCACCGCCTGCCGGTGCTGCGGATGATTCACCAATGCAAACAGCTCCGGCTGTTCCGGTGCGGTTTCCTTCGGCAGCGTTTCCTTCAGAGCAGCCAAATAGTCCTGGCAGCTGCGCCAAATCTGATAAGCAGTCTGGGCGTCCATGCGGGGCAGACGCCCCAGATCCTGTTCCGAGAGAAGCAGCACCGACGACAGAGTCATCATGTCGTTCAGAACCAAGAGATTATAAGCCCGTGTCGGCAGTCCCAACACGTCAATGGTTTCGTTGTCGATGGATGCTCTCATCTGCTGCTCGGGGGAGGCCGGAGTGGTTTTTTCTTCCTTTTCTGAGCAGGCCACAGCGTCTGCCTCTGCCAAAGTCCGGTATTCCGCAATCCTTTGCAGGATCTCCTGCACGGTTTTCCGCCCTGCGCTGGGCAGTTTGAACAGCTCCTCCTCCGTGCAGGGCAGCAGCTCAAAGAGTGTATGCTTTCCCGCCCGATGCAGTACGTTCTGGGCCCGTACTGAGAGCTTCAGCGTGTCGATGGAGATGCTGCGCAGCGTCTTTTCGTCTGTCATTTCGATAACCTCTTGCGGAAGCTCTCCACCATTTTGGAGACCTCATCCAAAGATGCTTTCAGGCTCTCCCGCTCTTCTGGGTCCAGCCGGTCGAAAAGCCGCGGGTCTACGTCCAGCAGAAGGCTCATGCATTTGCCCACGTGCTCCGCCGGCTTGGCGTGCAGCTGCGCCGAGCGGGAGCGCAGCATGGCCCGCTCCAGGCTGCTGCGGAGCTGATCTGCCAAAGCGCTGTGCTCCAAGGCAAAGCGGTCCAGGTCCTCCTTACCGTGGATCTCGGCGGCAGAAAGCAGGGCCTGCAGCTGCGTATGGTACTCCGCCTGCTCCCGGAAGAAGGCAGGGTAATTGCCGCTGCGAATCAGCGTCCGCAGGTCCCGGATAAACTTCCGCTGGTCCGTCACAGCCCCGAGCAGTACGTTGTCAAAGCAGATCGTTTTCAGCTGGTTCTGTTCTTCGGCGTTCAATTGCCGAAGGGGCGTGGTCATCTCGTCGAACAGGCTGTAAACCTGGTATTCTCTGGCCACATGGTACTGCCCGGGCAGGCGGGCCGCCGTCAAGAACTCCGTGATGATCCCGGCAATCTGCAGACGCTTGCGCACGTCGGCGACAGGCTCGTTGGCGGAGGCTGCGTATTCCTCCGGGGTCAGAAGGCCGGTCTCGGTGATGTCCCGATAGGTGCCGACGGCGTAGTCGATCTGGTCATAGTCCACTTTTTTCTCTTCGCCGTGCTGTATAGCCAGCTCCAGCAGCTTGATCTGCTTGCGGTCAGCCTGGATGTCCATGTCCATCAGGACGGTCTCAAAGTACAGCGGCTCCGGCGTCACCCGCTGCAGGCGGCGCAGGCAGGTGAAGCGGCGGTTGCCGTCCACAATGCGGCCGTCCGCCAGGGCCACGCCGGGCTCCCGCTGGCCCACCAGGGCAATGTTCTTTTGGGTTTTGCGAATGGATTCCGGATTGCTGCCCTCCACGAAGCCCTCGATGACGCCGTTGTAGATGAAGCGGTCCAGCCCCTGCAGGGAGCCTGCACCGGACTCGGCCTCATACTGGGTGATCCAGGTGGCGATACGGTCGTTCTGGTCGTTGTAGTACAGGGCGTCCAGGCGCACCCGGTAAACCGGATAGAGCACGGTTTTCCCGCCGTAGGTGACCTTGCGGGTCATAGCAGTTTTCTCTACCGTGGGCGGCCCAAGGTGCAGCAGGCTGCCCTCGGTCAATGCGCCGCGGGCGGAATCGCTCTCCGGCTGGTTCAGACCGCGCTCCACAATGACCGTGCGTTCGGGCACAGCCTTTTCCCGTACAGTCCGGTAGAGCGCCCGGATCTCTTCGGCGCTGTCCCGGTCCATCTGCTCGCAGAGCAGGGCCATGGTGTCCAGCGCCCGCTCGGTCTCGTGCTGATCCAGATCCTGCTGACCCCGATGGGCAGTGATGTTCCGCACGCCCATGAGCTCTCGGGCGTAGGCCCTGCAGCTGAGGTTTAACGTGTCCCTCAGGTCATCGGAGCATTTGCGATCAATGAGACGCAAACAGTTGGCCAAGTCCAGAGAATCTATCAGTTCTGTATCCTCTCCGCCCCAAGGCAAATCCCGAGGGTCGCCAAGGGTCCGCATCACCTCGTCCCACCACTTGTCCTTATAGATCCGCCGCATCCGCTGCCACAAAAAGCCGGTCATGGCGGTCAGCAAAATCCGAAACCCACGTTGTACGTATTCAATGTTTTCCTGCATCGTTCCCACCTCTGAGTGTAGAAAAATCATATACATTATACGCCAAAAAGCACTTTGTTGCAAGCATAATTGGCAAAGTCCGGGATTTCCACGCTTCCGCTATTACTGATGATTTCCCGGCTGCTGTCTACCGCGCGTCGTCTCTTTGGGTTACTGTCCTGCGATGTCTCTGCGGTGCGGGATCGTTCGGGCCGGTCGCACATGGTATCTGTTACCAGGTCCGTTGTTCTTTGATGCTTTTCTCATTCAGATCAAATAAAAAGGCTGCCTCCGAAAAAAGTGGAAGCAGTTATCATAAAATGCGAAAAGCCCGGTGAACCGCGATTGTTCACCGGGCCCTCTACCTATAGGAAAAACAGAGGTCGTTTTCGGAACTGTTTTCAGAAAAAACCTCAAAAAATATGCAAACAGGAAAACCGCACAACCAAAGGACTTTTCCCTAAGGCTGTTCGGCTCTCGCGCCTCCGTATTCGTAATATCTCTTCATAATACTGTTGACCCGTTTCAGCACCCCGCTGTGGCTGGCATAGCTGAGCTGCTGCGCGATCTCCGCCCAGGTGTAACCCTGTTGCCGCAAATCCAGCAGCTTTCGATCCTGTTCCGTCAGTGTTTCCAAAAAAGATTCCAGAAATACCTTTGAGATGACGTGCTCCTCCACATGGGTGGAAGCGTCGGGGATAAAAAACATGGGGCCGAAGTTCTCGTCTCCATAGGTCTGCTCCAGATAAACCTCCTGGACTTTTTGGAACGGGTGTGGTACCACTCCCGAATGAAATCCGTCCGCACGTTGGAGCGCGCTGGCTCAAAGTCCTCGTGGCAGGGCATCTCCTTTACCACGTCCAGCACCGGCTGCCAGTTTTGCTCTGCGATTACGCGCTTGACGATCTGTTCAAACAGGGTGTCGACCGCCTCTTTGCCCGGATAGGCAAACGGCAGATTCCGCGGGTGTTGAATCAGCCGCTGCAGGTTCATGCCGGTTTCCTTCTCCACCTCTTTTGCCCAGATAGGCACGCTGTAGGAGAAGATCTACACAGGGCAGAAGCCGGAGTAATGCTCCTTCCAGCCTCGGAAGCCGAAATGGGGAAAGGCCAGATCGGAAACCGCGTCCATAATCTCCTTCCGGAATTCGTCCCCGTCGATGATATCCAGGTGCTCATTGGATGAAAAGATATCGCCCGGAATCTGGGGCAGTCTTGCAAGCACCGGGTATTTTGAAATTGCCTCCCAGGGCAGAATATACACCAGCGGCAGATACCGCAGATTGCTGTCCGCCGGGATGCGGAGCACTGCCATTTGACCACCTCCTCCACGATTTGACTGCAATAACTGTGTCCTACTGTTTAACGACACTTCGACAGGTGAAATGTCACCAAAACAAGAATAATTTTTTCCAAAGCTGTTTTTTGTGCATTTACCCATAGCCCCAGCATGATCCTATCACAAGATATGTCCCATAAACAGGACATAAAAACCCCCGGCGCACAGGGCATACAAATCCTTGCGCTGGAGGAAAGAGGTTTTGCGTTTTTTCAGAGAAAGCAGATCTTCCGCAATTCAAATTGTGCTGATTCGGGCACCCGATTCTCGCGCCTCTCAGGGGTATCATTCCGTGAACCGGAGAGGAGTGGTATAGGTATATTCCCCCGTTCAAGAAAGACCCGAAAAATTGAGGCTACACCTGGGTTTCTGAGGCCCTAAAACGGGAGATCGTCATGCGCGCCTATAAACTCCCACGCACCAACACCTGACATCCATCAGGGTCCCAAAAAAGAGAAAAGCCACAGGCCTTCAGAGTGTTCTCTGAGAAACATGTGGCTTTTGTGTTGCGTTGTGCTATACTGTTGGCAGTGAGAAATCAGGCGAATACGTATTCCCGCAGGAAGATTTCCTCAGCGCGGTTTTGAATCGAGTTCATCCGGGCCACCCACGCCATGGGATTGGCAGCTTTGAGCGTCTCGTTGACACCCTCGTGCTTGGCCATTTGCGTGACCATCTGTTCTACCTGTCGAGAGCAGATCTCGTTTACCTCTGCCAGATGTTCATACAGCCTCGCAGTTCGGAGCAGCTCCGCATACAGCACCGGCCGATGCTCCTTGAGGAACGTCTTACGCATCAGACCATACTTGCCGATCCAGCCAGTATCTGGTTCTGCCCCGGAAGCCAGGCTATGTCTTTTCTTCAGATGGCCCTCAGACCGTTCCGTTGTCTTGATGTCCATGTTCGGAAGATAGTAGTCTCCGACCCGGGAATACCTCCCGCCCAATTGCTCGTAGATTGTTTTCATAACGGCTCCTTTCGCGTCAAATGTTTCTTGCAGTCTGATTGAAAAAAGTAGACCTTCTTCCAGCCGCGGGGATGGATTACTTTGCAAACCTCCTTTCCCACGACTGATTTCCTCACATTTGCCACAAATGAGCCGACAGCCGTGATGTATTGCGAAAGTTAATTCCTTCCTTTACACAATACATCGTATAAGGTTCTAGTATAAGTCTATGCTTTATAGTAAACTGCCGGCTGTTTTATATATTAGAGTTAACAAATTCTTTACAGAAAAATTAGCACTCTCTCTTGACAAGTGCTAATAATAGTGATATAACATACTCGCAAGAGGGAAAAAGATCCGGAACTAAGGTTCCGGATTTCCTCATCTCCCTTGCGGCATATACCACAGCAACAGCCCTGAACAGCATCCAGGACCGAAAATAAAAGGAGGTTTGACT
>JAEEGL010787013.1_pt1 | contig 22130 bp, 20 predicted proteins | sample 9134231 | NCBI WGS metagenome assembly JAEEGL01 (sample SAMN16246548, study PRJNA631951) | gut metagenome | biome: gut microbiome; feature: rumen; material: fiber-attached | host: Bos | place: Iran: Karaj | collected 2018-10 | reverse complement strand
TTGTGACAAAACCAGAACTTATACCAAATAGTAAAAGAATAGATACTAAAAATATATTTGCATTTGGAAATAAATTATTTTCAAAAGAAATAAACATGCTTCCTAAAAACATAGATAAAATTATTTTTACAGAGCCTATGGAATTCGAAGGGGATAAAACTTATACTGAAAAAGTTTCAAATTATATCAATAGTTTCGAAAATAATTTTAATCTTCTTATTAAAAGACACCCACGTGATGATTCAAATTATAATATAAAAAATAATAATAGTATATTTTTTAGCCCGAAAGAAATACCAGGGCAACTACTTTTTACTATTTACCCCAATGCGCAATTTATCTTTACAAATTTCAGTACTTTAGAAATTCTTTGTCCTGAATATATTAAAAAAGTAGTTTTAAAAGATACCTACAAAAAAGCATCTTAATAAAACTTATCTATTTGCACAAAAAAAAGAAACACATCCTGTGTTTCTTTCTTTCTTTGGGAGAGTAGGGGTTTTTATAATGAGTTTTGCTGGGAGGGCAAAACAAATATTTGAAACTTTCTTACTAATTACTGTATGAATTTTTTGGTTAAAAAGTAAAAAATTTTATAGCCCTAAATTATAAAGATTTCATAAAATTTTAGCACTTTTTAGAAATTTAATTTCATTTTGTTTAAAAAGTGAAATTATGAAAAATATCATATTTCATACTATTAGTATATAAATAGTAGAAAGGAGAAGAAATATGGATGCTTACAAAATCTTCATAGACGAAAAAGAAAGTATCTTTTCGGCGTTTAAACTAGATGTCAAAGATGAAACATATGATATATATTTTGACGCTGTTGGTCGTGAATTTGCTGCTTTTATAAAAAATATGAAAGCACTTAATGAAAAGATTTCAGAACAGCACATTTTTGGCTTTTTTACAACATCAATGTTTAAAATTATGCCAATAAGGACATGCAATCCAATGATGCTAAAAAATGTTTGCGAAAATCTTTCAAACAAAATAGGAGAATAATATGAAGAAAGTATTCAATATTTTAATAACCGTTATTTTAGCTCTTGCTAGTTTCTTTTTTCTAGCACAACAGCAGATTATTTTCTTTTCTGCTTTTGGATTTTTTGCTATCGTAGCACTTGCAAGAGTAATATTTGAATAACTCCTAAACCAGCACAATTGTGCTGGTTTTTTCTTTACTAAGTCTTCTTTTTGTGGTATAATTAAATAAAAGGAGAAAAAACTATGGGACTTGATCAATATTTAAAAGTTGTTTCAAAAGTAGATAATCATTACAAAAATAAATTTCGTGGAATTTTAAAAAACGAAGATTTACAAAAAATAAAAGATAGCACTGATATTTCATTTTTTGATAAAGAATCAGTTTCAGAAAGTTTCGATAAATCACTTAGAAAATTTTTCACACCCGTAAAAGTAGAAAATTATTACATTGATTTAAAAAAAGCATTTAATGAAAAAACGGATAAAGACATAGAAGATTTTTCAATAGGCGGCATTGGATATTCGCAAGATGGAAATGAATATTATCTTTATGATAAAAAAACAAATGAGGAAATGGTTCTTTCCTTAAATGATGAAGAATGTGAAAAATATTCTTTTCCCGAAGTGGAAGATGAATATGCTGTTAATATAGGAAAAGATTTAAGCTATTGGCGAAAAGCATATTATTTGCAAGACTACATGAGAGACGTTCTTGGATATGACGGAAATTGTTATTATATGAAGCTTAAAAGAAAAGATATAGAAATGCTTATAGAAGATTTCAAAAAACTTTTAAAAAATCCAAGAGATAAATCTGTTCTTTCTAAATTTACACCTTCTTTTGATGATGATAAAGAATATGTTATGCAATCATTAAAAGAAACTATTGATGAATTTGAAAACTGTTTAGATATTATTGACGATAAAAACCTTGCTATTTGTTATTTTGAATGGTATTAAAGAAAGGAAATTTATGACAACAGAACCACTTGCATTTAGAATGCGTCCACAAACAATTGAAGACATAGTAGGTCAAGACCATATTTTGGCAAAAGATAAATTACTTTATAGAAGTATAAAGGCAGACAAATTATCCAGTATGATTTTATATGGACCGCCAGGCTGTGGTAAAACTACAATAGCCCAAGTTATAGCAAACATGACTTTTGCGCATTTTACTACAATAAATGCTACAACTGCTGGAAAAGAAGACATGAAAGCGGTGATTGAAGAAGCGAAAAAATTTAAAGAAGAATTTGGAAAGAAAACTATTCTTTTTATAGACGAAATACACCGTTTTAATAAAGCACAACAAGACTTTCTTCTCCCACATGTTGAAAAGGGCAATATTATTTTAATAGGCGCAACAACTGAAAATCCATTTTTTGAAGTTAATAACGCTCTTATTTCACGTTCCATCATTTTTCAGTTAAAACAAGTAACAAGTGACGATATTAAAAAGGTACTTATTCGTGCTATAAAAGATAAGGAAAATGGATTTGGAAATGAAAAGATAGAAATTGATGATGATGCACTAAACTTTTTATCTGACCTTTCAAATGGTGATGTAAGACACGCACTCAACGGTCTTGAGCTTGCTGTACTTACAACAGATAAAAATGAAGATGATATTATTCATATTACACTTGATATAGCAAAAGAATGCATCCAAGAAAATTCTATGCGCTATGATAAAGACGGTGATGAACATTATAATACTATTTCAGCGTTTATAAAATCAATGCGTGGCAGTGATGAAAATGCAGCACTTTACTATCTTGCACGTATGATTAAATCTGGTGAAGACCCAAAATTTATAGCACGCCGAATAGTAATTTGCGCAGCAGAAGATGTAGGAATGGCAGACCCTAACGCTTTGGTAGTTGCTACATCTGCATTCAATGCACTTGAACGTATTGGAATGCCAGAAGGAAGAATTATTCTTGCAGAAGCAGTCACTTATATAGCACGTGCACCAAAGGATAATAGTAGTTACGCAGCAATAGATAAAGCTCTTTCCCTTGTTGAAGAAACAGGAAATCTTGCTGTCCCAGTACATCTTCGTGATGCACATTATAAAGGTGCTGCTAAACTTGGAAATGGAATAGGATATCTTTATCCGCATGACTATCCAGGACATTTTGTAAAGCAGCAATATATGCCCGATGAAATTAAAGATACAAAGTTTTTCTAAAGCGCCGCTGGCGCTTTTTTTTGTTTTTTAAAATATATAAAAATCATAATATTTTTAGTAAATATTTTTTAGAAAGGAAAAAGATATGAATAAAAAGAAACTTTATAAAGGAAAAGATAAGAAAATTTGCGGTGTCTGTAGTGGCTTTGCAAATTATTTTAATATGGACGTTACACTCGTTCGTATAATTTGTGTTCTTCTTGCATTATCGACAGGCTTTGGACTTATTGGTTATTTTGTAGCAGCACTTATAATGGAAGACGAACCAACTGATATTATAGATATTTAATTTTTGTTCATAAGAGGGAGGAAAAATGATAACTAAATTTTATAATACTTTTATTGTAGAAAGTTCTTTATTGCAAACAATTGCTAATTTAATGTTTTTATGTGTTATTATTGCTTCAATGATTTGTTTTATAAAATCAATTGCAAGTAGTAAATCTGTAAGCAAAACTTCACTTACTGACATTTTATTTGTAGATTTTTTCACTGCATTTTCTTTTATGTATAATAATGCTGAAAATGTACTTGATAAATCACTTCACACAAAATATCAAATAATTCTTATTGCACTTGCAGCGTTCTTTGGTATAATTGCTATTTTACGTCAATTATTTAAAAAGCCAATTGAAAACGGAACACTTCTTGTTTCGGACGGGGAGGGACATAAACAAGTTACTGGTGAAAGTTATAAAAAAGAATTCAATAAAAGAAAAATTAAAAATACTATTTTTATTTCAATTCGTGAAGCTGTAAAAGTTTTATCACTTTCTTGTATTGGCGTAATTGAAAAATTATTAAATAATGAATTTAGCGCACTTAAAACTATTCATATAGACGGTGCTATAATTGCTTCAATTTCTTATTATTCAATAATTATTATAGTAGGAATTATAGTAATATTAGCAATAGATTGGATTTTAGAAAAGATTTTTTCTTAATTAGTATTTTTTAGTCAGCAAGACATTTTTGTTTTGCCGACTTTTAATAATAAAAGAAAAAGCATAATAAATGATAAAATTGTTCTTCAAAATAAACCATTTTAAAATGGTTTATTTTTTTGTCTAAAAGTATTTTTTCTTTTTATCAAAACTGTCATATTAGTAATGTTAGAATAATTTTGAAAGGGAATGTAAAATGTCTAAAATGTTACTGATTGATGGCAGTGGTCTATTAGTTTCTAACTATTATGGTACACTTCCACATGAAGCTTATGAAGAATCGGGTTATAAATATATACCCAAAATAAATAATTTATATGTAAACGCAATATTTCCAACATTAAAACAAATATGTGATATTGCTATTTCATCAAAATGTGATTATCTAGGTGTTGCTTTTGATAAAAGTAGAAATACATTTAGGCGCGCTTTAAATAGTGATTATAAAGCAAACAGAAAAGAAACGCCAGAACCACTTAAAGAACAGTTTATCACATGTGCAAAAATTCTGGAAAATTTTGGCATTTTTGTCATTTCAGATGAAAATTATGAAGCAGATGACCTTATAGGAAGTATTTCAAAACAATATTCATATTTTTGTGATGAAACCTATCTTTTAACTAAGGATAAAGATTATATTCAGCTTGTAGATGAATTTACAACAGTTTGGATGATGCTTTATAAAAAAGAAGTGGCAGATGAAAAACTAAAAGAATTTAAACTTACAAAAGAAGATGGATACGATAAATATCTTCCACCAAAAGTTTTTCCCTATACACCAGCAACCGTTCTTAAAGATAAAGGAATAAATGCAGAAAATTTTGCACAAGTTCTTGCACTTATGGGCGATAAAGCAGATAATATTAAAGGTGTTAAAGGTGTTTCAGAAGAAACTGCACTTAAGCTTATTTCTGAATACAGAACAATTGATGAACTTTACGAAGAAATAGAACATGCAAACTTTACAAGAAGTGCTAAAAAATTAAAACAGCACTGGAAAGATGATTTAAAAATTAGTAGAAGTCCATTTAATGCACTTATCGACTATGAACAAGATGCACGTGATAGTCTTTTACTTTCAAAAATAAAAACAGATATTCAAATTGAAAATTTTTATATAGAAAAACTTTTAATTTCCGATACTTTAAAAGAACTTGCAGAACTTTATGAAGTAAATGGATTTGAATATTTTAGAGATGCAGTATATGCAAGAACAAAAAATTTATTAAAAAAAATGGAGGATTAAATTTTTATGAAGAGAAAAATAGTTTTAACATTAATGCCTTTTATAGTAGCAACAGCCTTTGTACTTGGCTGTGGTCACAGAACAGAAGAAGTAGTTGTTGATGAACCTGTTGCAGAAGCTTCCCTTGAAGAAGTTGAAACACAAACGCCAAAAAACATATTAAAAGTTTATTATTCAACAGCAGATGCTTCACAGATTCTTTCAAAAGATGTAGAATATGAAGAAGGCGATGAAACAATCGTTATTAAAAACTTAATAGATTCATCTGTTCTTCCAAGTACAGTAGAAGTCAATGGAATTTTACTCACAACAAAAGAAGATATAAAAACTGTAACTGTTGACTTTAACAAGCCATTTATTGATTATTTAAATACACTTTCAAATCCAGCAGAATTTGGAACAACCACTGCTATTGCAAATACCTATCTTGATTATTTTAAAGCAGATAGATTTGTATTCCGCGTAAATGATAAAGAAGTTAGAACAAATAATAAACTTTATAGCGCTTATTATTCAAAATATGAAGGAACAGAAAATCCAGAATTTGGTAAGTTTACAACAGAAGTAGTTAAAGATACTACAAATGAAATGACAAAAGCGTCAAGACTTTTTGAAACTGTAAAATCTGAGACAGAAAACGTAATTGTTTCACCTACTATGTTAAAACTTAGCCTTTTCAATATGTATGATGGTGTTGCAGAAGATAACAAGTCAGAAATTGCAACATATATTGAAGATGTGGACAATACAGAAAAAGCACTCCAAACATTTGCATCAAAAGAAAAAGACAATTTTAACAGCAGTCTTATTTACTATGATTCAGAAATTAATGAAGTTTCTTTTGAAGAATCTTACCTTAAAGCACTTGCACCTTACAACACAGCCGTTAAAGGTATTGATTATACAAAATCAAGTGCTACAGAAGACGTCAATAGTTATATTAACGACCTTGCATTTGATAAAGAAATCAATTATTTTGACAAAGTAGATAAAAATTCCAGCATTTATGATTTTACTGCTTTAAATATTAATAAACCACTGCTTAATACATTTGAAGGTACAGAAGAAGGTGTATTTTATAATGGTGATAATACAGAAAGTACTGTAAATTACTATGCAGGAATTCAAAATGTTCCTTATTTTGAAACAGATGAAATTAAAGGCGTAGTAGAAAATTATGAAGAAAGTGGATATTCACTTGTGCTAATTCAACCAAAGCGTGTTAATATTGATTATACGACCATAGATTTTGCTACACTTCTTGATTATTACAGCCTCGAAGAAGAAAATGTACTTGTAAAACTGCCTGAATTTGAAATTGATTCAACACTTTCACTAAGCAGTCCACTTAAAATGCTTGAAGTAGGACAAATTTTTGACTTTGGAAAAGTAAACTTTGAAAAGATGTTTACAACAAATACACAGTCATTTATTTCAGACCTTATTCAGTACAATAAGTTTTCTTTCACTGCAAATATTGAAAAGCTTGAAGAAAAAGTTAAACCTACCCAGGAACTTATTCTTGACAAGCCATTTGTATTTATGATTTATGATAACACAATTGATGAAGTAGTTTATATGGGTCAAATCAATAATCTTGAAAATATAAATTAAAAAAGTTTTTCATTTTTCATAAAACAATCATAATCTTTATAGAAATATTTTTGGAGGATTCATGGCTAATATAGAACAAATGTTTCTTCTTGATTGTAAAAGAGAAGAAAATTTCGATTATGATGATAAAATAAATTTATGTAAAGAATTAATAAGATATTTTAATGAAGACGATAATCTTGATGCTGTTGAAATTTATGCACTTGATGATGATTATCTTGATTATATCAAAAGAAAGGGAATAAAAGATAATATAGTTGCAAGAAAAGAATATGTAACCTTCAATAAACATAAAGATTATATAGATCTTTTTGCAAGAAGTAGGTTTTCTGAAATAATTGATGCTGCTGTTATTCCAGTTGCCATATTTAACGAAAAAAAAGAAAATAAAACTTTTGATTTTAGAATTACAGATGATAAAAGAAGAAGTATTTCCGATTATCTTTCTATTCTTTTAAACAATAATAGTGCTGCAAATCCAGTATTTGGCGGTACTAATATTAAAAAGATATATATAAATAATTATATCTTACGTCCTGATGAAAAGATTTTTGAAGATGAAAGTCTTTTTATAGACGAAATACTTTACGCAAATAACTATGGTATTACAAAAAAGTACAAAACATTAACATTTTATAAAGAAATAGTCTTCACAATGGGATTTATTTATGTAATTTCAATAAATAAAATTCCAAGAATTGTAGATAGACAAACTGCTAAAAGTTTCTTTTCAAGTGTTGACGGAATTGTCAATACAAAAATATCTGGTGAAGAAATACAAAATATTTTGCAAAAAAATGAAGAATTACAAATTTTTCCTATAACAAACTATTTAATTTATCCAGATGAACTTGAAGAGGCAATTGAAAGCTGGCTTGAAGAAATGGAAGCACAAATTAAAAAACAAAAAAGTAATCTTGACAAAATGAACAATATCTTAGAAAATAAGACAAAGAAGGGCAAAAAATGAAAAAATTAGAGTATTTATGCGAAACACAATTTACAAGAACTGCTTATATTATGGTTGGAGTTACAATACTTCTTTTGTCTCTTCCCGCTATTTTTGCTAAAAATATTTTTCTTATAACACTTCCTTTAATTGGTGCTATACTTATTACATCCTTTGCAAAGACAATTTTTGGAAAAGAAGTAAGTAATAAGAAAATGATAAAATATCTTTTAAAACAAGGAAATAAACATGAAGGAAGAATAATCGGTTTTAAAGAAAAATCACTTCTTCAAAGTCTTACGGGTGTGCAAATGCCAGGTGCGGAAGGAATGGATACGAATATTTGGACACTTGTAATAGAATATGATAACAAGACTTTTGAAACACCACTTATCGTAAATAACCCAAATAAAATTTTTGCAAATGACAAATGCACAGTTTACGAAAAAGATGGTAAAGAAATTGCGTATGATTTTAATACAACAAATGTAAACTATATAGAACTTAAAAAAATAGAAGAAGTAAGCGAGGAAAAAATCGATGAATAAATCACATCAAGAAGTTTTAGTAATGGACCCAGATAAACTTGAAGACTGGCTGTCTGAGTATGTAATAGATATTCCAACTACAATTGAAACAGTCGAAGATATGCAACTTGCATCGCGTCTTTTATCAAATCTTGCAAGTAGTTATGTATATTTAAATAGTCTTGGTGTTTACGCTAAAAATGCCGTTAGACGTGAAAAGAAAAAAGGAAAAGAAAATAAAGAAGTTTATGAAGCACTAATTGACAGACAAAATGCAATTGATGTCACAACTGATTCAGTCAAAATGCTTTATAACTGTCTAAGTAGACTTGTTACAATAAAACAAGAAATTAATAGAGAAATTAATATGTCAAATAAAATTGACTAAATAATAAGCCGCCAGTTATTGGCGGCTTTTACTTTTTTAATTATTACTTAAAAATCATATTATAAATGACAATATTTTTTAAAAAATAAGGAGATATAAAATTATGCCAAGTGATAATGAAAATAGAGGCTTTTTTACAAGACAACTTGATAACATGTTTAGTGTTGTAGATAGAATTAGAAAAATCACTGCTGAACAAAGGTCAAAAGAACGCGAAGCAATGCTTCAAGATGCTAGAAGACTTGATATGACGGCAGAGCAACTAAAAGAGCTTTCAGACCCAGATATTGCTATTGAACAAGCAAAAGCATTATATGATATTAATAGATATTATATAGATAGAAAGCTTTTTGGTATTGTTAAATCGGTTGATGCGCTTAATCAACAAATACGCGATATCCTAGGAAAACGTGAAGAACAATCCAATAAATCTTTCGTAGCACGTTGCACAGAAGCAGCAGAAGATAAACTTGTGATGTCGATGGACGAAAAAGAAAAGAATTTCCGCGTAAGATATGAAGAAAAAGTACGCGAACTTCCGCAAGACCAGCGTGCTAAATATGCCGCTGTTCCAGAAGAAGTCAAACTGCAATTTATCGATATTTTAAGTCATTCGCCAACTATTAAATTAAATGATTTAGATCCTAATATGACAAAAGACCAGGCACGTGTAATTTCTGCAACCGCAAGACTGTACTTAAAGAGGGCAGGAAAAAAATATAATAAAGAAGATGTACTTACTGGTAAACTTTTTAGAGATGAAGACACTGGTAAACTGCCAGATGCTAAAACTATGCTTGATATGGTAAATAAAGATTTTAGAGGTCTTGCAGTAACAGTTGGTGAAAACGGCAGAATAGTACCAAATCCTCATTTTAAATGGTGGAAATATAAAAAAGATATAATAAATCTTGAAAGACTTTCACTTGAAATAACCAAACAGCCTAATGAAATGCTTGCAAAACTTCCACTGCACGACCTTAATGATATGGCATTTGATTGGAATCATATGTTATGGAAAAATGCAGCAAAAAAAGAATATATGGACCTTATAGAACCGCAACAGAAAAAACTTGAAAATGCAATAGATGATATTTTAGGCGAAAGAAATCCTGATGAACTTTCAATGAAAGAAATTAGCAAACTTGCAGAAAATATCAAGAAAAATAATCCAGAAATTACTTTTAATAAAGAATACGTAGAAGATTTTTATCGCGCAGTATATGTATATGGCGAAGATACTTTTGACCCATTAATGCAAGAACAATATAGAAAACAAAATCCAGTAGAAAGCTACGATAAAGGCTTAATTATGCGTAAAGCAGAAGTTTATTTTGAAATGGCTGAAAACGGTGCAGAAGAAAACCCATTTGAAAATGAAAAGTATAACTTTGATGGGCAGACATTAGAATTTAAAGATGGTGTTATAAAAATAACAAATAATGATAAGAAAGAATATACTTTCAAAGTCGAAGACTTAAAAGAAAAAACACCTGATGAAAAAGAAAAATATCTAAAAAATCTTGCGTTCGTTGCAATAAATGGATGTACAGAAAAAGAAGCATTTGAACGCTATGAAAAAGAAAAGGAGCTTGATAAAGAATTCGAAGCAAAAAATATTTATAATCAAAAACGTGATGCGCATAAAAGAGATAGCATTGAAAATATTATTGGTGCAAAAGAAGATGTCGAAAAACTTGAAGATGCACTTATGAATCCTAAAAATCCAAAAGATGAGAAAAATGCTTTCAAGGATATTGCTATCGTTCTTAAAAACAATACTATACAAGTTCGCAGCGTCTTCGAAGGAAAAGAATGTTCACTTAAATACGATTTCAGAAATGGCGGTGAAATTAAAAATAACAATTTCTTTAAGGGCGGAAAAGTTAACGAAGGAAAAATAAACTTACTTAAAAAAGAACTTGATAAATTCTTTAAAGAATGGACTCCTGAAAAAATTGATAAAGGACTTGAAATTGGTCATTCAAAAGAAGTAAGTAAATATATTCAAAATAATTTTTCAGCTCAATTTGATATTAATAGACTTAAAGAAGCCGACCCAAAATTTGCCCAAACAATTGCTTCTATTGCACCTAATGCTATAACGATTAGGACTTTTGATAACGGTGAAATTGGCATTGTAACATCAAATAAAGCAAAAAACCCAGAAGATTTAAGATATGGTATGATTACTTTTGATAAAGATGGTCATTTTAATATCAAAGGTTCAGATAAAAATCTTAATGAACTTAAAAATAATAGAAAAGGTCAAGAAAATGAAAAAATTAATGAATTAAAACGTTCATTACTTGTTGCAATTAACAAAGAACTTCAAAGAGAAAATGCAATATCTAAACCAAAAACCAAAGATGATGACTTTTCGAAGTAATCTAACTAGCATATTTTACTATGTAAACTTTTTATTTGTTATATTTTTAAAATAAAAATTAGAGGAAGATTTTTAGTCTTCCTCTATTATTTTGCTAAATTATCTACTTAATGCAAAATACATACTTAAAATATAACACAAGAAAGGAGATAAAATGAATAAGAAAATTTTAATTCAGGGAGGTATTAAGAATGCCTAACAATCAATTGCACACACACTTTCGTCAGTCTGCATTCGATGGATGTTGTGAGTACGAAGACGCCGTTAAACGCGTCAAAGAAATTGGTGGTAATGCAATTGCTATTACTGACCACGGTGTTCTTACTGGTGTATTCCCTTTCGTACAGGCATGTCTTGCAGGTGGCGTTAAACCACTTGTTGGCGTAGAAGCATATGTACAAGAGGATGATGAACTGTCATTTAAGTCACATCAAATCCTTTACGGAAAAGATAAGCTTGGCTTTGTAAAAGGTATTAGTAAAGCCGTAACAAAGTCCAATAAACGTATCGACAGTAAAGGTGCACCACGTATGAACAGAGAAATTCTTACTGAGTGTTTTGGTCCTACGTCCCCAGCACACGGACATGTAGTTACTACTACTGCTTGTATGCAGGGTGTATGCAATTCAATTATTCTTTCTAATCAAAAATTAGAAGAAAAAATTGCAAAACTTCAGGCAAAGCGTGATAAATATACTTATCCAGGCGACGAAGATTATGCAAGAAAATCTAAAATGCTTGATGCTATTGTAGAAGAAATTGCAGCACTTCGTGCAGAAAAAGACGATTACGCAAAAATTGCTAAAAAGTCTGTTAAAAAGCTTGAAGCTGCTGTTGAAGCGGCAGAAGGAACTGATGACTACGAAGTAAGAAAGAAAGCACTTGACGACGCTGTTGCTGAAATTGAAGAAGCAAAAGTCTTAAAGGCTGACCGCGAAAAAGAAATTGCTGTTTCTTCAAAGAAAAAGACAGAACTTTCCAAAGAAATCAAGAAAATCCAGGAATCTATGGATAAATGGATTGAACTTGATGACGAAGCAAATGCTTTAAGCCAGAATATGTTATCTGATGAAGATATCAAAAAGCGCGTCATTGACGAACTTGACTTTTTGGTTGAAACTTTTGGAAAAGAAAACGTCTTCGTAGAAGTTCAGTACCATGGTATTGAAGGTGAAGCAAAGTGTATGCCTATTCTTGCAAAGATTGCAAAAGAATATGGTCTTCCACTTGTTGCTGCTAACGATGCGCATATGGTATATGGAACACCAGAAGAAAGAAGAAAAAGACAGATTCTTCGTTCACTTCGCTATAACAAATGGGAAGATGAATTTCCTGGTGATTCAGAACTTTATTTCAAAACTGACGAACAGCTTCGCGAAATGCTTGAACAAATCCTGCCAAAGGAATATGTTGACGAAGCACTTGCCAATGTAGATAAAATCGTTGAGATTTGCAACTACGAAGCAATTAAAGAAGAACATTATCCTAAGTTCAAATCTGAAATTGCTGGTGAAAGTGCAAATGATGCCATCAGAAGAATTTGCTATGAAAATATTGAATGGCGTTTTCCTGGCAAAAAAGGCTGGACAAAGCAGTATGAAGACAGGCTTGAATATGAGCTTGGAATTATCTGCAAGATGGGATATGCTGATTACCATCTTATCGTTCAGGACTTCCTTGGTTTCGGTAGAAGACTTGGACATTTGACAGATGAAGATTTGGCATATGTTACAGAAAACATTTCTGAAATGACACTTGATGAGCTTAATCAGTTTGTTAATAGTCATCAGAATGAAGTTGGTCTTACTATTGGACCTGGTCGTGGTTCTGCGGTTGGAAGCCTTGCTTGTTACCTTCTTGGAATTACCAGTATTGACCCATTAAAGTACGATTTACTTTTCGAGCGTGATTGAGTTGCGCTCATTAAACTCCGTTAAATAGGGAAGACTAAGTATTGTAAAAAATATATGTTAATCCTATACAAAGTTTTATAAAACAATCATATTAGTTTTATAAAATATGTCAAACGACTAGATGTGAGGGAAACCAATAAAATCATCCACGAAAGCGGGGCACTGTAATGAAAACTTGTAAAAATTGCGGAAATCAATTAACACATATTCAAATAATTAAGAAAGCTAATTTTTGTTGTAAAGGCTGTGCAACTTCTTTTAGACAAAAAGCACATGACCCAAATTTATTTGAATTAGACGATAAAGATTTTCTATATTATACACTTGGATTAATTTGGAGCGATGGAAATTTAAATAAAGAAAAAGATAAAATTACATTTTGTTTTAAAGATAAAGATTTTGTTGAATTTCTTTATAAAAAAATTTGTGACACTGAAAAACACAAGGTTTATGAATTCAATAAACAAGATTTCAAATCCTATGGCTTTATTAATACAAATAAAGATTTTATTGAAAAATGTATAAAACTTGGTTTAGTACCGAATAAATCAAAAGTTATCAATTTTCCTAAAATACCAGAAAACTATTATTATAGTTTTATTAGAGGAATTTTTGACGGTGACGGTTCAGTATATATACATAATAGATATAAAAATACTAATTATTTAGGTGTATCAATATTATCTGCAAATAAAGATTTTTTGATTCCATTGCAAGAAATTCTTGTGAAAAACGATATAGAATGCAATTTACTAAAAGAATGGCGTGGTAGTGTATATGTAATTAAAATTTATAAAAAACAAAGTATTAAAAACTTTTATAATTTTATTTACAAAAATACAGAAAATTTCTTGCCACGTAAAAAACAAGTTTTTATTGCCAATGATATAGTCTAAACTGGATTGGAATTAACCAATCGATGAAAATGAAGGAAACTTCCAGAGCGTAAGATAAAGAGCTTACGGTTAATAACAAATTGTTCTTAAATCCAGAAAGAATCAGTATGCCTGATATCGACAGCGACTTCGCGTCAGAAATCAGGGATTTGGTTATCGAATATGTAAAGAAGCTTTATGGTGAAAACGCTGTTGCATGTATCATGACACGTGGTACACAGGCGCCAAAGGGTTCAATAAGAAACTGCGCAAGACTTCTTGGTGACGAGCTTTATGGCGACACAAAGACATTCCTTGCACTTGGTGATATGATTTCTAAGAAAATTCCTAATAAACCTGGCATTTCATTTGGTTCTGTTATGAGCATCTATGACCCAAGAGTTAGTAAAAACTACGAAAGTCTTGATGATTATAACGATGATGTAGAAAAGAATCCACAGGGCAGAGAACTTTGCGAAAACTTAAAAGACTTACCTGCATGCGTTAAGATTACACATCTTCACGAAATGCTTGAAAAAGAATTTGAAGGTAATGCAAATGCTTTGAAGATTCTTAAAGATGCAATGCTTGTTGAAGGAACTTTCACACATTACGGTATGCATGCTGCTGGTGTTATCATTTCAGACAATGCCGATGTTAGTGACTACGTAGCACTTATGTGGGACGACAAAAAGCAAGTTTGGAAGACACAATGTGACATGGTTGAATCAGAGGAACAGGGACTTCTGAAAATGGACTTCCTTGGACTAAATAACCTTTCAATCATCACAAAAGCACTTCGTTATATTAGAGCGCGCCACGGCAAGTCAATCGACCTTGAGACACTTGAAATTGACCCTGTTGTTCTTAAAAAGATTTATGCAGTAGGTATGACAAACAACGTGTTCCAGTTCGAGTCTGGCGGTATGAAACAGATGCTTAAAAGATTTGGTCCTACATCAATCTTTGATATCTTGCTTCTTAACGCAGCATACAGACCAGGACCAATGCAGTATCTTGATGGTATTGTAAACGTTAAAAATGGTCGTACACCTATTACTTATCTTATTCCAGAACTTGAACCTATTCTTGGTAACACTTATGGTGCTATCATCTATCAGGAACAGGTTATGAGAATTTTCCAGGACCTTGCTGGATATAGTCTTGGCGGTGCTGACCTTGTTCGTCGTTTCATGAGTAAGAAGAAGTATTCAAAACTTGCTCACGAACGTGAAAGTTTCATTCACGGCGACCCAGAACGTAATATCAAAGGTTGCGAAGCAAATGGTATTGACCCTGTAAAGGCTAACCAGTTGTTTGACCAGATGATGGACTTCGCTGCTTACGCGTTCAACAAGTCACACGCATGTGCTTATGCTATGGTTTCATACTATACAGCATGGCTTAAATGCTACTATCCAATTGAGTACCTTTGCGCTGTACTTAACTGCATCCCACTTGATAAAGTTCCATCAGTAATGGAAGACTGTAAGAACTTCGGTATTACAATTCTTCCGCCAAACATTAATGAATCACTTAACGAATTTACAATCGTTGACGATAAAATTGTGTTCGGTCTTGGAATGATTAAGAACGTTGGTGATAGTGCTATTCCACTTATTGCAGAACGTACTAAAAACGGTAAGTTCACTTCTTTAAAGGATTTTGCAAGACGTGGACACGTTAAAAAGGATTCAACAGAAGCGCTTATTAAAGCAGGTGCTTTGGATGTCTTTAATGATAATAGAGAAGCAATGCTTAAAGCCTTCCCTTCACTTGTTGAGTATATAACCAAGATACAAGACAAGCAGGAAGCAGTTGATGCTAAGACTGCTGAACTTGAAGACCTTAAAGCACAATATGCAGATGGCAAGATTGCTGAAAAAGATTTTACAAAGCGTGAGAAAACACTTAACCGTGGTATCACTGCTGCACAGGCTATTCTTGAAGTAGCCCAGGAATCTATGGACAGTTGGAAAGTTCCTGTCATCGTAGAGGATATGAAAGCAAGACTTTCAAATGAAAAGGAAATGCTTGGCGTTTACGTTTCATCACACCCTCTTGATGAATATGTTAAAGGTGCTAATATGAAAAATGTAACAACTATTTCAGATATCACCATTACCAAAAAGGATACAGTCATTCTTGGTATCATCAAAAATATTAATATCAGACAGCGTAAGAAAGACGGTGCAAACATGGCTTTCTTCAAGCTCGAGGACAAGACTGGTGAACTTGATGTAGCATGCTTCACAAAAGCATTCGACGAATACGGTGAATTCATTCATGAAGACGAAGTTGTAAAACTTGTTGGTACATGTAATGAAGAAGAAGGTTTCGGTGAAGATGAAGAAATGGTTCGTAAATTCTACGTAAGTAAGGTTTTGACCGTAAAACCATATAGAAGCGACATTCTTCTTCACGTAAAGGACATCGAAGAATATACCGAAAGGTATAATGAAATCCGTGATTATTACGGAACAACTGATGGACATAACCTTTTCATCCACATCGATAACACATCAAGAATTGTGCAGTATGAAGGTCAGGTAACTGATGCAATATTACACAATAGATTAGGTCTTTCAGCGTCCCTTATAGATGCAAAAGAATAAATTTTTAAAGGAAGTACAGAAATGTACTTCCTTTTTTTATACAAAAAAAGAAGAAGAATCTTTCAGGATTAAATTCTTCTTCTTTATCCGCCATTAAGGCAATTATATAAAAATGAAAGAGAGGAGATAATAGTTTTTTAACCTATCTAATAACAATATGTTAGTTTTAAAAAAAATGTAATCACTTTTTTTATTTTATTTTAACTTTTTTTATTTCTACTTTTTTTCTATTTTTTAAGTACTCGTAAATCATATTAAAATTGTAAGCGTGTCTTACATGGGAAAAATAACAATTATATAAAAAAGATTGAAGGAGGAAAATCTAAAATGGCTAGACATAATAATGCCGTATTTTATGGACAAGTCGCAAAAGAGCCAAGAATCATCACAGATGAAAATGGTAAAATGGTACGCGGCATTTGCCCAATTAATGTAATTCGTGGTATTCGTGATTTTGGTAATCATATTAACAATTTAAAATATGATTGTCCTATTATCATGACAGGTGACCCTGAAAAGATTGCTGAAATGGCAACTTGGAAGGTTAATAATATGGTTGAAGTAAAAGGTACTATTACAACCAAGGAAGTAAATAAGAATACAATTTGCCCACATTGTGGTCATAAGAATTCTGTACAAGGTAACCTTGTATTTATTAACCCAATTTATCTTTCTGTTCGTGAAACAAATGTTTCCCAGGAAGAAGGTCTTGCGCTTTTAAAGAAGCGTGTTGAAATTTCTAACAGCGTAACTGTTATTGGAACACTTTGCCGTGATGTTGAAACATACACCAGTGAAAAAGGTCTTACAATTACACAGTACCAGCTTGCTGTAAACAGAAAATTCAGACTTCGTGATGATGCTGCTGAAAATAGAACTGACTATCCTTGGGTTAAGTCTTATGGCGATATCGGTGTAGAAGATGCTAAGTTCCTTCATATGGGTTCTGTTGTACTTATTGATGGTATGGTACAGACACGTGAAGTAAATAGAAAATCTACTTGCAGTGATTGTGGTGAAGAATATCCTTGGAAAGATAACGCACTTGAAATCGTACCTTATTCAGTAGAATATCTTCAAAACTTCATTCTTCCAGAAGAATATGAAAAGATGGAAGAAGAAAAAGCACAAGAAGCAATTAATAAAGTATTCAATGCTTAATATATATTTAAACAGACTATTTTTAGTCTGTTTTTTTATTATTGCAAAATATTATTTTTTCTATACAACTTTTTTTGATAAAAAACTTGACTTTTTTTGTATATAGCGATATAATTAATTTAGAAAAGACAGTTGTAAAGTTATCTTTTTTCGTATCTATCATATTATTAATATAAGTTTGAAAGATATGAAGAAAGGAGACAACTGAATATGAATAAGAACGTTTGCAGTATTCGTACAAAAATGAACGATTTCATGTTTTGCTTTCAGTGTTTATACCAAAACAAACTGATTACAGTAGACGAGAAAAACGAATTAGTACGGGTACTTAAAGATTGTCTTTCAAATGAAACTTACTCTGATAAAAGAAATCTTCATATACTCCTAGAAGATATATTTTATCAAGACATTCCTATGAATTTTAAGCAGCAAATTGAAAAGCTGCTTGATGTGATTGAATGAGAAAGGAGAAGACATGGGAAAGGAGAGATTACTTGATAATTGGTGCGAGACAGGTAACGACATTGAAATTTTTAAGAAGGTTTTAAAAGAATTATCTGCAACAACATCAGTTAAAAAGACGGAGGCAAGATGTGTAACACTTTATTCAAAGAACGATAATTCGGTAGCGACTGAAAAGTCTGTTCCCGTGTACGTTTTAAAACCTGGAGAAATCTGGGAAATTGATGAAAAGACACATCAGATTAGCCTTCACAGCGGCAACATTAGTCGTAAGCAGCTTATTGACTATGGTGCTAGTGATTTAGTAGATGAATATGAAAAAAAGACAAGGCTTATGCTTTGTATTGATGGTAAGGTTTACTTTACTTCTTCAAATCTTTCATCTACAATGGGTCTTCGTACCGACATAAAAGGCGAAGCAGGCATTGCCCCTACACTTGAAAGGGACATTTTAAGCGCACAGCGTTTGAATACCTGTGAAGACATTAGTTTCATCACACGAACAATTGATGGACTAAGAAAGACATTTGCTGCACTTAGTGGGTCATATACATATGTTCCACAAAGCTTTTTGAGCGATATTATTACTCGAATTGAATCTGACGGCGTACTCGGCAAGATAACTTGTAACCACTGGTCAATAAATAATATTTTATCTGAGATTTATCTGGAATTCCCAGAAAAGGCTGCTGAAATTTCAGCACTTTATGAATTCGAAGATGAAATTGTACCAGGACTTTATCTTTCAAAGTCAGATGTTGGCGAATGCTCGATAACAGTTCGTGCTACATGGAGAATTAATAATTCTATTATCGTAGCCGATGAACTTAAAAGAAAGCACACTGGAAAAATTGTTTCAAAGGATATTTTAGAAGATATTGACAAAATCGTATTTTCTAAGTATACTAAAGTACCAGAGCTTTTGTGCAGCCTAATGGGAACTGATATTACTAATCCTACTTGGGCAAAAACTGTTTCGTCAAAAGAATTCAATAGCTTAAATAGCAAGGCAATTGCCGAAGCCATTAAGCACGTCTTTAACGAAATAGGAATGGTATCAGCGGTTGGAAAGAAAACAGAAAAGTCAATTTACGAACAGCTTTGTAACGAAGTTGACCCTGCACTTTCATATACAGCCTATGATATTGTAACAATGGTAATGCAACTTCCAGAAAGACTTACAGGTCTTACAACAAACTCCAAGAACCTTCTTGCGAAAGCATGTGGTCAGGCAGTATTCGTTGATATGACCAAGAAACCTAAGTCATCAAAGGTAGTACTTACCGCTTAATCACTACATAACAACAAAATCAACAAAATCGAAAACCCAAGGAGGACACTTAGAATGAAACTTAAAATTTTTGAAAGAGACAACAGAACACTTGTACAGGGAGTTATCACAGAAAAACGCCCTGGAACAGGAAGCGCAACAGGTAGAGTTGTAAACATTAAGATTAAGGGTAATGTTTATGACGCAGAAGCAAAGGCTGAAAAGGAAGAGACCATGGAAATTGCTTTTTGGAATTCCGAATCAAAGTCACTTGCTGATGATGCCAACAACCGTCTTGAAGTCGGAAAGTATGTATCAGTACTTGTATCCGAAAAGGATGGCAAGTATTCCGCAACTGCCTTCAAGAAGCAGGGTGTATGGCGCTTTGCTGAAACACTTGATGACGCTGGCAATGTTGCTTCACCAGAGGCGAACGTTCTTATCGGCTTAGTTGTTAACGGATATGATTCAGAAGACGGTTCAAGATACCGTATTTCAATGCCTGTAACAACATACGATGCGGATAACAATCCAAACAGTAAGTGGATTTCCATTACATTTTTCAGTAGTGAAAGAAATCCTGATCTTCCTGCAAATGCAAAGAAAGTTTTGCAGCCTTATACCCCAGAGGGTGCCGAAAAGCCTATCAGACACCGCGCAGCAATCAGATGTGGTGCTAGAAAAGACTGGACACCAGAAGGCGGTACAGAGGAAGATACAAGAATATCTTACACAGGATATACTTTCGACCGTATCGATTAATAATAAAAATTTAGAAGACTGGTTATTCCAGTCTTCTTTTTTTGTATACAAAAAATATTGAATTTTTCTATAAATTGTGATATAATTTTTAAAAGATAACTCACAGGCTTGCCCGTGGTCTTATTTTTTAATTATTTTAAAATAAAAATTTTCTTGATTTTTAGGCATATTTATAGTATAATAATTTAAACAACTTTAAGAAGGATTTTTATGGATAAAGAATATAGTAAAAAATTAAAACAATTTCATGAATTAACTAAAAGACACGTTTTAGAAATAGAAACAGACGTGTCTTATTTAGATTGTCAAAAAATCCTATCTGATGCAGAAAGACTTAGAAAAGCTGGTAATGAACTTACTGGCTTTATGAATAAAAAATATATACAACTTGTTCGTACTAAAAAATATAGGAACTTAGTTAAACTTATTAAAAACGAAAAAGACGAAAATGTTAAAGCTTCTTTAAAAACAGAACTTAATAATCTCAAAGAAAAATATAATGTTACATGGAATGCTTGCAGGACACATGCTAAATATTTAGAAGAAAAATATAAAGTAAAATCAGTTTTAATGCTTACAAAAGCAGAAGATGTTTGGTCAGGCGTAGAAACTTGTCTTTATAGAAACGGAAAGCATCTAAATTTTGCAAAATTTGGTGAATATAGTACGCTTCGTGCTAAACAAATAAATAAATGTATCATATTAAAAGTAAAAGATAATAATATATATTTCACTTACGATAAAATAGATTTAAATATCAAAAAACTTGATACTTTTCAAAAAGAAGAACTTGAAAAAATTTTAAAATACTTAGAAAATCCAGAAATAAACGATAAAAATGCTTTAAAACTTTACGAAGAAAAGAAAATATTAACTGATACATTCAGACCATGTTTTTTGACGATAGTTCCAAAGTTTATACGAGGTAAATGTAGGATATATGTTCATATTTCTTTGGAAGGTAAAGCGCTTCCAAAAAGATACAAGGACGGAACACTTAAGCATAAATTTGGTAAAGGCTTAGTTGCTAGTGATATAGGCACGCAGACGCGCGCAATTGTAACAAAGGAAAAGGTAGATTTGTCAAACCTTGCGGAACGCGGTCCATCCATTTTAGAAAACGAAAGAAAAGAAAGGCTACTGCTTCGTGCTATGGATAGAAGCAAACGTGCTATGAATCCAGATAACTACAATGCAGATGGTACTATAAAGAAAGGTAAGAAAACTTGGAAATATTCTAAACACTATAAAAAGTTAAGACAACAACATCAAGACCTTTGTAGAAAGAATGCTGTTAATAGACATTATGCTATAAATGAAGATGTAAATTATCTAAGGTCACTTGGTGATACGTTTATAACCGAACCCAAGAATAGTGCTAAACTTGCAAAACGAAGTAAAGAAACTACTGTTAATAAAAAAGGCAAAATTAATAAGAAAAAGCGATTTGGCAAATCTATTAAAAATAGATGTCCTGGTTATTTTCAAGAACATGCAAAGCAAGTTTTTGAATCAACAGGTGGCAAATATATAGAAGTAGATAATGATTATAGGGCTAGCCAATATGAGCATATAAAAGATGATTATATTAAAAAGAAATTAAGTCAAAGAATGTTTAAACTGGATAAGAATATAAAAGTACAACGTGATTTATATTCAGCATACTTACTTTACTGTTATAAAGATGGAACTATTGATAAAGATAAATGCAAAAAAGAATTTGAAGATTTTTACAAAAAACAAAATAAATTTATAAAAGACGTAAAGAAAAACAATATTAAAATTTTAAACAGTGGAATTAAATAAAATTTGGGAAAGTGGCAATGTT
>JAEEGL016720907.1_pt1 | contig 22131 bp, 22 predicted proteins | sample 9134231 | NCBI WGS metagenome assembly JAEEGL01 (sample SAMN16246548, study PRJNA631951) | gut metagenome | biome: gut microbiome; feature: rumen; material: fiber-attached | host: Bos | place: Iran: Karaj | collected 2018-10 | reverse complement strand
ATATAGACTGGATAGGTGGTGCTTATCTTCTCCGGCATATCGAGGTGATCTACCGCCGAGAGCGCCACAGTTATATCTTTTATTTTTTCGTTAATGAGATCCTCCGCTCCGGGAAGCAGCCCATAGGAATACACGATGTGTCCGTTGGTGGCAAGCGGTCGGAAATACCAGGAGCGGTACTGCCCTATGAACCTTCCAAGCCTCTGCCCCATATCAAGGACTTTGTATTCCCCAAAGAGATCCATGTATCCTCCGCTGCCAGTTGGTGTCCCGGTCAGTCCGATAATCCTTTTTACCTTAGGCCTTACCTTCATCAAGGCTTTGTGCCTTGCCGCCGTATGTGATTTGAAGCTGCTCAACTCGTCCAGGACAACCATGTCAAAATCAAATGGCACTCCGCTTTTTTCTATCAGCCACGGGATGTTCTCCCTGTTGATGATATAGATATCCGCATCAGCTTTTAGTGCAGAAACCCTCTCTTTAGCCGTCCCGACTACAATGGAATACCGCAGGCTCTTGAACTCGTCCCACTTTTCAATCTCGGCCTTCCATGTATGCTTTGCGACACGGAGGGGAGCCACGATGAGGATTTTCTGTGCTTCAAAGCTGTCCAGCAATAACAGGATTGCCATCAAGGTCAGGCTCGTCTTGCCCATACCCATATCCAATAGAATGGCTGCTATCGGGTGTGCCAGTATAAAGTCGATGGCGTACCGCTGGTAGCTGTGTGGTTTATATTTCATGCTGTGTTCATCTCCTTCCAAGTCAGGATTCCTATCTTTCCGCAGGCATTTGATATCTCCCTGCGGTCCAGTTCTTTTTCTGATATGAGCCCTGCGAGTTTTTCCGACTGCTCCCGGATTTCCTTTACCACCTCTTTATGGTGGTCACGCCATCCGTCCCTTTCCTTTTCCAGATCCTCCGCATATTCCAATGCACCATCTGAGTCATCAAGGTAGGACTCAAGGTACCTTCTGGCATCCATTCCCATGTACTCATCCACAAGCTGTATGAAGTCATCGATGGAAAAAACAGTCTGGATATCCCCGTCCCACATCTGTAATACATCAGCCATGCCCGCCTCCAATCTCGTCAAGGACGGATTCAATCTGCTCTGTCCCATCAATGACATAAACCTTGAACCCAAGCCCACGGAGTATCCGATGCCTGGACTCCTGCAGGGGTCTTGGCTTTTCCCCAGGAGCCTTCAGTTCGATGAATGCTATCCTCGCCTTTGGCAGAAGGACTATCCTGTCCGGGCATCCGTTCCATCCGACCCACTTGGGGCAGATGCCATCACGCATTTTAACGGCCTTTATCAATTTCTGTTCTATGGTCTTTTCTCTCATAAATCCTCCAAATATCAAGAAGGTGCAGGTCGGTGAAGGTCGTTACCATACTTTCCCCTATACATAAATTTTTGATAAAAAACTGCCCTAAAGGGGGTTTATGTATAGACCTGCACCGACCTGCACCTTTGCCATAATTCAAAAATGAAAACTGTTTATAAATGACCTGCACCGACCTGCATCATTCATACATATCCGACTCATCAAGCCTCATTCCCATTACAAATATCCCTTCTTTCCGCTTATGACGGTCAAATCCTCTCGCCTCAAGCTCGTTGTAAAAGTCGGTGGTGCTTCTCGTATAATCACCCACCCTCGCACAGTACGCACGATAGGCTGCATACAAGTCTCCTGATTTCTCCTTAAATGAATCCCCGACCTCACAGCACTCATCAACAAAGTGGGAAAACCAGTCAGAATCGCTCCGGTACTTGTCGATGGCGGCCTGTACCTCTGCAGGCGTATCGGTGTTGAAGTCCGCATCGTATGCCTTCTTCGCACCCTCAATAAGCCATTTAAGGATTGCACCGCCAGCCTTTTCCATAAGGTAGTTGGTATAGTTCTTCTTGTCGGACTTGCCCTCAAATTTCGCATTGAAGGGGATTACCACAAGCCGCCTCCAGATGCCGTCATCCATAGCGGAGACCTTAGGCAGGTGGTTGGTAAACAGGATGATGGAGTGCGTCGGTATGAAGTCAAAGGGATCCTTGTACTTCTTCTCGCCCTTTACAACATCCGTGCTGCATATCTGCTTTATGATGGAAGTCGAAAGTCTCATGCCCTCCTCCAGCTCACCTGCAATAAGGAACCGCTTGCCCTTAAGCTCTGCGATTTCGGGCTTGGGGTTGCGCCTGCAGTTAGCCGTAAGCACATCCGCCGATATTGTCCCAGCATAGCTCCCAAGAACACCCGCAATCGAGTTGCATACTGTACTCTTGCCATTGCGCCCACCGCCGAAGGGGATAGTCAGCTTCTCATTTTCCACCACCCCGAATATGTCCTCTCCGAAGGATGCCTGCGTGTACTCGATAATGTCAGCCTTCCCCTCGAAGGTCTTGTCAAGCTGATCCTTCCATAAATCCATGCCCTCATCCGAGGGTGCATACTTCGTAATCTTCGTGATAAGGTCCCTCGGGTCATGCGGCCTCATGCTGGAAAGCCCCTTCCTTAAGTCCAATGTCCCGGCAGGGGTGTTAAGAAGATAGGGATCGCTGTCGAGGTCCGTGGTCTTGACCTCAAGCATGGGCTTTGCCGCCTGCAGTGCTGACGTGACATATTTCATGTCGCGCCTTTTCATGACGAATGCGTAATATTTCCTTGCATCAAGGTATGCCTCCAGAAGGGCAAGCTGGTCATCGGAGAGGTTTGCCATGTCACGCTTTCCCACTCCCTCCGGGTCAAAGCCAGCGTCAATGCAGGCCTGCTTTGCCTCGCCGCAGCAGACCATGGCATCCGCAAGCTGCAAATCCAGGAACTCCTCCATCGCGCCTATGGCCTGCTGCTTGGACTCGTTCCATACCTTGCCGTCATACCGCAGGTAGTCCGTGCCGACCGTATAGACAAGTTCATCCCCATACTCCCGGACTAACATCTTGGCCTGCCCGATATCGGAGTAGTCATCGGGCTTTAAGTAGCCTGCCCTCCTGTTGTAGTCGCCGGGGTCCACATAGCCGTCAGAGGGAACTACCTTTTCCCGGAAGAACTTCACGGCAGAACCCCATATGGTCTTAAGCTCCCTCTCCGACAGGGGTTCCTCGCACTTGTCGGCCTGTTCAAGGAATATCTGGTAAGCCCTCTCGCACTCCCCGTACCTTTTTAAGATGCGACCCGCAAACCTCGACAGGTACTGGTTACGCTGCCCTTTGGGTATGATGCTGACAGGCTTTCCGGGGATATCGTCCTCAAGCTCTTCCAACGGTTCCACCACCTCATCGACGGTAAGCCAGCCGTCCTGCCAAAAGATGTCATCTGCTTTGCACTTTGAGCCGAAGGCAAACCTCGTGGCGTCAAGGGCATTTGCGTCAAATAAAGGAAACTGCGACTGAATCCCGGCTTTAAGGTTTGCCACCCACTGTCTGTCGGAACTCTCCGGGATGGGAAATACATAATGGTGCTTGTCCCTCGGTTTCCTGCCCTTCTTTTCCTTCATGTGGTTACGGCTTGGTACCGCAGCAAAAGCCACATCTGGCATCGCCTCGGAGAGCTTCTCCGGGGTCATCCAGTCCGCCTCATCATCGGAGTGGTCATTGTCGCAGTCCATCATGACGCAGTCGCATCCGAGGAAGTTCTCCCCGTTGCGGTAGTCATTCTTGAAATGCCCGCAGACATTATCCATTGCCGTTGCCTCCGCCAGCTTTTCCGCAGAATCTATCTCATGCCTGTGCGGATACAGGCAATTGGATGCCACTCCCGTGACATCCGCTGTATATAAGGTAAACTTCATCCTATGCCTCCTTGTTCTCGCCGCCGTGCGACTCCGCATACGCCCTGCAGGACGCCTCGATTTCGTCACGGCTCACCTCTTTGTTGCTTTTGTAGAACGGGCAGTCCCGTCCGCCGAAGTTGTTATCCTTCAGACTGACGCAGCGTCCGTCCTTGTTCGCGAAACAATCCATGTGCTTATCGCACTTTGCTACACTTGCCATAATCAAATCTCCTTCAAATCTGTAGTGAATGTGCGGATCGGCAGCATCATCCGCTCCGCCGCTTCGATCTCCAACAGCATCCCCGCGCTGGGCATTCCGAACACCCAAAGCTCGTCTGCCTTTTCCAATATGCGAATGTCAAGGTACATCGCTAATTCGCGCCCCGTCTCCTCCTCGATGACACCGTTCAGATTAAGGATGGGATTGATCGGAACGCCGCCCTGCTCAATCACAAAACGGCTGTACCCCTTCGTCCGCTCCACATTCGTCTCGATGTCCCCGGACAGCTTTGACGCCACATACACCACCGGACCTGCTCTCGTCACCATAGGCTCACGCCTCCTTTCCGTTAATTCGTTGGCCTTATATCTGCCTCTATCTGGGATAGGAGAATGAACCCCGTTTTTTTCCACCATGTTTTTCAACTTTTTTCAAAAAATCGCATTCCTTCCTTTTTAATGCCAAAAAAATCCTGCCGCCGAAAAAAAAAATCATTTCCGGGGTGGAAAAAACGGTGCGCCATTCTCCTATCCCAAGTGAAGGGAGAGACGTGGAAGCCAGCCGAAAGAAAAAAAAATTCAAAAAGGTGGTGGAAGAAATCACGGTCCATTCTCCTATCCCAATTAGAAAGGCACAGACGAGCTGCCAAAAGGAAGGAGGTCAAATATGGCTGACAGACAGGAAAAGCAGGATGCTGAAGAGATCAGGGATATATTGATTGCGATTTCGGTAGTCGCCAAAAGGCTCGCCACGAAACTGGAAAACGGACAATTACAGGAGGATTGCAATGAGCAAAAACAAGAATGAATTGGCGAGCGTGCTGAACGACACGCAGGAGTTTGTATCAAGCCTCATTGTGGCTGCGGATACATTCTCAAAGGCAATGAAGATGGTTCCGCCCATCATAGGAGCGGTCAGGACAATCTTCGATATCCCGGATGAGCCCGTGGCCATAGAGGAGAAGCCGAAGAAGGCTGCACCAAAGAAAAAGGAGCCGGAGCCTGCCGAGGAAACAGCGGAGACAGAGGCGGAGGCTCCCACAGAGGAAAAGACATACACCAAAGTCGAGGTACGGCAGTTCCTTGCTGGAATAGCCAAGACGCACCGCGACGAAGTAAAGGATCTCCTTAACAAGTATGGTGCTGACAATCTCACACACCTTGATGAGAAGCACTACGCCGCTGTCATGGCGGAAGCGGAGGAACTCGCCGATGCCTAAGTTCCACGCATACCTATCAGCATCGTCAGCCTACCGATGGATGCGATGCACCAGGAGCCCCGATATGTGCAAGGACATCAAGGAGAGGGCTTCCCCCTATGCGAAGGAAGGCACGGACGCCCACAGCCTTTGTGAGCATAAAGTCCTGAAGGCTCTGGGCAGGGACTCCCCCGATCCTACGGAGAACCTTGACTACTTTGACACGGAGATGGACGACTGCTCCGACGAGTACAGGAACTTCGTCATGGAGCAGGTCGAGGACTCAAAGGCACATTGCAGTGATCCGCTTGTCCTTGTGGAGGAGCGGCTGGACTTTAGCAAATGGGTGCCGGAGGCTTTCGGCACAGGCGACTGCGTTATCGTAGCAGATGACCTTCTTACCATTATCGATTTCAAATATGGAGTCGGGGTACTGGTCGAGGCAGAGGACAATCCGCAGATGCGCTGCTACGCCCTCGGAGCCCTTGATGCCTACGGCGGACTATATGACATAAAGACCGTGAGGATGTGCATCTTCCAGCCAAGGCGTGACCATGTGAGCATCAGCGAGATATCCGTGGATGACCTGCTCAAGTGGGCAACAGAGGAACTTGCCCCGAAGGCTATGCAGGCATGGAACGGGGAAGGCGAGCTGGTCGCAGGCGACCACTGTATGTTCTGCAATGCCAAGGCAGTATGCCGTGCAAGGGCAGAATACAACCTTGAGCTTGCCGAGTATGAACTCACGGTCCCGGACACACTGTCCGATGACGAGATATCCGCCATCCTTGCCAAGATCGATGAGCTTACTGCATGGGCATCCGATGTTAAGGAATATGCCCTCTCACAGGCTCTTGCCGGCACAAAGTATCGTGGCTACAAAGTAGTCGAGGGAAGGTCGGTACGGAAATATACCGATGAGGAAGCGGTCGCAAAGGCTGTCCTAAAGGCAGGCTACGACCCATATGAGAAAAAGGTCAAAGGCATCACTCTTATGACAAAGGAACTCGGAAAAAAGCGGTTCACGGAGCTGCTTGAGGGGCTGGTCTACAAGCCGCCCGGAAAGCCCGTACTCGCTCCCGAGGATGACAAAAGACCTGAAATGAACATTATTGATGAAGCGTTTAATGAGGAGGAATAGTTATGAGCGCAAAACACCCTAATATGTGTACGATACCCTGCATCGTATCGTATGCCAATCTTAACCAGCCGAGGGCATTCGGCGACCAGGAACCCAAGTACAGCGGAAGCCTTATCGTAAAGAAGTCCGATGTGACAGCAAAGGCAAGGATCGATGCCGCTATGAGGGCAGCCTATGAGGACGGCCTTTCCATCTTAAAGGGAAAGAGCAAGGTCGCTCCGTCCTTCGAGGATATCATCGCAGATGGTCCCCTTCATGACGGGGATACCAAGGCAGACGGCGATCCGGCTTATAAGGGAGCATATTACCTTAATGCGAAGAATAACCGCAAGCCTATGATTGTTGACACCAACAAGAATGAGATCCTTGATCCCAGCGAGATTTACTCCGGCATCCATGCCAAGTGTGCTATCAGCTTCTATGCCTACAACAAGGCTGGGAACCGTGGCATCGGTACTTCCCTGCAGATCGTAATGAAGACTGCAGACGGGGAGCCCCTCGGCTCTTCCATCAGCCTTGATGAGGCTTTTGAGGATGACGATGACGACGACTTCCTCGACTGATCCGTAACAGTTCCACCGGGCAGGCGGCAGGCCGCTGCCTGCCCATCATATTAAGCAAAAAGGAGCAAAAAAATGTCTACAGTATTTGTACAGTTACTTGCGTATTTCGGTGGCTTTACCATTATCGGCTATGTTATAGCCGGAATAATAAAGGCTGTCGACTCAGTCAAAGACCATATGAAAAAGCGTGAGACCGACTGGGATAAAATCCAACGGAAGCTCGATGCCATCCAAAGTGACATCGATGATATTCTTAGGCAGACAAAATAATGATGGACGGCGGGGACCAACCCTCCCTGCCGTCTATTTTTCGTAAAGGATGTGATGTTTTATGAATGATCTCTTTATTGATATCGAAAGCTATAGCTCCATCAGCCTGCGTGACTGTGGGGTTTATGTATACAGCGAGGATAAGGAAGCAGACGTGCTTCTCTTCGGCTATTCAATTGACTGGCAGCCTGTCAGGGTAATTGACCTTGCACAGGGGATGGAAATACCGCCCGATGTCCTCTCCGCCCTTACCGACTCAAATGTTACAAAATGGGCGCATAATGCCAGTTTTGAAAGAATCTTTTTATCCGTATGGCTTTACCGCCATGGAATCATTGATAAACTGTATCTGAATCCAAGGTCATGGAAATGCTCCATGATATGGTCGGCATATATGGGGCTGCCTCTGTCATTGGAGCAGGTCGGCTCGGTGCTTAAGCTCTCGGAGCAGAAACTGACCGAAGGGAAAGACCTTGTAAGGTACTTCTGTACTCCCTGCAAACCCACCAAGGCTAACGGCGGACGCACACGAAACCTGCCATCCGATGCACTGGATAAGTGGGAACGGTTCGTAGCTTATAACAAGCGTGATGTAGAGGCAGAAATGGGAATCATCAAACGCCTGCAGAAGTTCCCAGTCCCGGACCGTGTGTGGGAGGAATACTGGATTTCAGAGGATATAAACGACAGGGGTATCCTTGTTGATGAAAAACTCGCCCGTAATGCCATCAAGATCGATAATGATGTAAGGGATAGGCTATTTGCCAAAATGAAAAAACTGACCGGTCTTGACAACCCCAACAGCAATGTTCAGGTAAAGGGATGGCTTTCGGATCATGGCATCGAAGCCGAGTCCATTGACAAAAAAGCCGTCATAGAGCTTTTGAAGGACGCCCCGGATGATGTGGCCGAGGTGCTTACCCTCCGACAGAAAACCTCCCGCTCAAGCGTGAAAAAATATGATAAGATGCTGCAGACCAGATGCGAAGACGGCCGTATACGGGGGATGTATATGTTCTATGGAGCGTCAAGGACAGGACGATGGGCAGGCCGCCATGTTCAGATGCAGAATCTCAGACAGAACCACCTCCCCGACCTCGATGAAGCCCGGACGCTTGTAAGAAACGGGGATATAGATACACTTGAACTTTTATATGACGACATAGCCGATGTGTTGTCACAGTTGATCAGGACAGCATTTGTGCCTCGTGATGGGTATCACTTTATCGTCAGCGACTTCTCTGCAGTGGAGGCAAGGGTATTGTCCTTTGTGGCCAATGAACTATGGCGGATACAGGTGTTTGAAAAAGGACAGGATATCTATTGCGCCTCTGCTTCACAGATGTTTGGGGTACCCGTGGAAAAACACGGACGCAATGCCGAACTCAGGCAGAAAGGAAAAATAGCTGAACTTGCACTTGGATATGGCGGCTCAGTCGGAGCCCTAAAGTCGATGGGTGCTTTGGAGCAGGGACTTACAGAATCAGAATTGCAGCCCCTCGTGGACGCCTGGCGGAACTCAAACCCAAATATCTGCCAGCTATGGTGGGATGTGGATAACGCCGTAAAAAGGACCATACGGACCCGCACCGTGAATAAGACACATGGACTTGCCTTCTCCTACCAGTCCGGAATGATGTTCATGCACCTGCCGTCAGGGAGGCGGCTTGCCTATGTAAAGCCACGGCTTGAGCCAAATCAATATGGTGGGGAAAGCGTCACCTATTACGGCACGGACAGCAACAAAAAATGGTCAAGACTTGAGTCCTACGGACCCAAATTTGTGGAGAATGCCATCCAGGCAATATCCCGTGACCTGCTTGCCGATGCCATGAGAAGGCTCTCTGATATGCAGATAGTCGGCCATGTGCATGATGAACTTATCATAGAGGCTCCCATTGGCACTACCGAGGATAATATCTGTGAAATAATGGGACAGACCCCAGACTGGATAAAAGGACTGAATTTAAGGGCAGACGGATACTGCTGCCCCTACTATCAAAAAGATGCCTGACAAAACCGCCGAGGATTTGTTTCCCCGGCGGTCCTTTTTATAACAGCTTTTCAATCTCCACGAATGGATCAGCTTCCAAAGCCTTGATTATATCCCTTCCAAGTCCATTTTTAAGTGCCTTGTCAAATCCGCTATTGTTTATCCCTGCTCTCTTAGAAGCCGCACTTACAGCAAGATTATCATCAAGCATAGCCTTTACAGCAGCGTAGTACTTGGAGTGCTTATCCATTACTACATTCAGTACAATGTCCCTGATTCGGTCTGATATATCTCCCCGAGAGAGCATCGATCTTCCAAACTCACCACGCTCCCTCTCTTCCCCATCATCATTGTAGACCATGTTCTCCAAAGACTCTGTCTTTGTATCGTTCTTCCACGCCCTGTACCTCGCACAGTTCTCACAGCGGTTTACGATGGTCTTTGTCGCTCCTGGCACCTTGCCAAAGTCAGAATTCGGAATACGCAGTGGACATTGCTTGAACCCGCCATTTCCGTCCGTTATAGGACATCTCCTATAATAGGCTTCCTTCTTCTGCTTTCGATCCTCTGCATGCACATAGTCCTCATACTCCTCCTGTGTGGCGGGAACAATCAGCGCACGGAAGATACGGCTGTTTACCTTGATGTCATCAATGAATGGCTGATGCTTTGCGCCCCTATAGTTCCTATCATGGCAAGCCTGTTCTACCAAACTTTTCTCATTGTCCTTGCGAGTCTTATAGGCATCTTCTGTTTCATTCTGTCCACGTCTCCTTAGAACCTTCTCATCCCTATCATAGATTTCATTGGGAATCATGTAAGAACCATCATCGAAAACTAAATCCTTCAGTGTTAGCATACGGCTACTCCTATTCCCGGAGCGGCCTATGGCATTGGATTTTTGTGCGCACTGAACCAAACCAACAGGTCACCCCGTTTGCTGGTCAGCCGCCATACTGGCTAACAATATTTAGTTATGCACCACCGTCCGGACCGTATGGCAAAACTCCCCTTACCGGGAGTGGGCGTCCGATGATGCTCGGCCGATTTTTAAGTTGTTATAGATCACCTGTCATGATATAATGGTTTATATGTGTTTATATGGTTTTTTACTTGAATACTGACGGGCGGTCTGGGTTTCCCCTTTCACTTGGAATTCTGGAGTAGCGCACTGATACGGTCAATTTCCGCAAGCGACGGATTAGGAGTTGATTTCAGTCGCTCAGAGAAAAATAGGAGTCGCTCAGTCTGCCGGTATTTAAAATAAATCTGGAGGGGTATCTTATGGCTGATCAGACCGTACCTTATCTTTGTGGAGGTGTATTCTTTACACTACTTGTAGAAGCGAGCCGTGAACGCGTTTCCCCTACGAAGGGATATAAGGGCATCAAGGGCGATGTCCGCGACGAATACATCATGAAAGATCTGGTTGAACTTCCCGGAAAGGGATTAGCGAATTTCGATAAACAGAGCGATTTTGGCGACAGCGTATCAAAATATAAGAATTGCAAGAGCGACTACGGCATGTCCATGCCATTTCGCAAGTATGAATACAAGGAAAGCCTTCGTGAAAAAATCACTCAGGACACAGACCGTGCCCTCTACATGATATCAACGATCCTTACGAGATACTTTTCTATGAAAAAGCGTGATGACGGTATATACCCGCTTGACCTCGCAGCCAGAAAGATTCTGTATGTGATAAAGAAAGACGATGACATAGGGCGAAATGATGAACTGCTATGTGGCAAGAACTGTACCCCTATTAAAAAGAAAGACCTTGTCCAGGCAGAAGCCATAGATATACAGCCTTTCCTTCTGGGTGTGTGGAACTATATCCTGCAGAATAGGCCTGATAATAAACACGGACAGGATACACTTAAGCTGATCTATCTCGATAAAGAAAACCCAAACGACACGGGTGATTACGATCCATCCTTTGCAAAGGTCTTCCGTACCGACCTTATCGTAAACCGCCCATCCTTTCCAGAAGTCGAGGCAAAGCTCCCGGAAGAATACGGGGATGATACACCTGACTCTGCGGCATATGATATCCCTGTCGTGGAAGGCGATGTGATCGAACCGAATAGTGAAGCTGACAGGGGCGGTTCTCAAAAGGATGGCGATCGCACAAACAGCGGATCAACCATCAACTATATCAACAACGGTGTCATTGTCGGATCAGTTCTTGGCGACCTGCATCTGTAAGGAGAAGTGACCATATGAATGATTTGATACCACAACCAAATACACCATCCTCCTTGCATCGTGCAAACATGGAAACGAAAAATCTCCAAAACGAGCTGTCACCGGCGGCCTATGCTGAACTTATGAACATGGTGACCAGATGCAAGCAAGAGCATGTTACCATCAGCAAGGTGGAAGGAAATGTAATTGTCGATGAGGAATCAAATGTCCCCTTCCCCATCGATATCAGCCATGATTATTTCAACCTTTTCGTCATTGAGGGCGAAAAACTGCGGTCACGCCATTTTCAGATGATTCCTGAATGCTGCCTATGCGAAGAATATGCCACTGAGAGGTCGATAGCCAAGTGGCTTAAACCACTCACGAAAAGGGAAATAGCCGAGATCATGAAGTTCCCTACCATTGTGGCGAACAAGACACGCAGATATAATGGTGAGGTCGACCCAACACAGAAATTTCATTATGGGCATTTAACTGATATCGATGTACAGCATGGAATCATTTATTTCGGGTTTAAGATGTCTGATTCCATAGACCAGTCGCTGATCGAATCGCTTGTGAAAGACCTCCATATCGTTACCAAGCCACGCACAAGCGAATTTACCGAGATACACTGGTCCGTAAAGAATGCCGACCTGATTGCCACGCTAAGCCGTCATGTGAAGCTTTCAAACCCCAAAAACTGAAGGAGAAGGAATACTATGGGCAAAGAACAAGAACTTGATAACGAAAAATGGGTGAATATCGAAGATGTGGCAGAGCATTTAAGTGTCACACCGGATACCGTCCGTACCTGGGTGCGCTCGGGGAAGCTCCCCGCAAACAAGGTCGGGAAGAGATACAAATTCAGGCTTTCTGAGATCGATAAGCTGGTACTTGAAGGAAAACTCTGATAAGCCTGGACTCTGGAAAGGAGCTATTATGCAAGATGATGAAATTTTAGGCAAAAAGACCGCCGCCATCAAAACAATAATGCCCACAAAGAAATCCTTCGATGGTAATACAAAACCTATTACCCCTACTCTCGTCAACTATTTCTTTGGCAGGAATGGTGCAGGAAAATCCACGATAGCAAAAGCCATCGAGGAGGATGACGGCGTTATTTGGGAAGATTTGAAGACAAAGGATTCTTTCGATGTAAAGGTTTACGATCAGAATTACATCGATACAAATTTCACTGATTATAAAGGACTAACCGGACGCCTGATATTTCATAAGGCCAACGACCAGGCAATCAAAAAACAGGATGCCATTAAGGACAAAATAACAGACAAGACAAAGGAAATATCGGATTTACAGGAAGCCATTGGCAAGCTGTTATCCGATGATGATATTGCAAAGAAATACTGGGATCCATTTTGGAAGCTGACCGATTATTGCAGAAAAACCTTCAAGAGATCAATGGCTGGATGCCTGAACGGAAAGGAACCCTTCTTTCGTGAGGCGAGTGCAAAGTGTGCAAGCACAACTCCCGTTGAGCATGATCCCAAGGCTCTCACCGAGGAATATAATGCCCTCTTCGCTTCAGACCTCCAGAAATATCCCACGCTGTCTTTTCCTTCAAATGCATACGCATTTGAAAACCTGCCCGGAGCGAAGCTAATGGGTACAGAAATCACCAGCAGCAGCGACAGGCCATATGCCCTGTTTATCAAGAAGCTGGATGCCATGACCTGGGTGCAGACAGGTGTTGATCATTATGCATATCACGAAGAAAACAAGGACGGGTTATGCCCTTTTTGTAGGCAGGGACTCCCGAAAGATTTCAAGCAGGATATTGCAGACCTCTTTAACGAAGACTACGCCAGGAATATGGTAAGTCTGAATGCATACCTGGATTCCTTCAAGCAGACTCTGTCCTCGCTCTATCTTTCTCTCCGGGAACTGGCAAAGAATCCGTTCCCTGCTGTTTCTACATCTGCTCTTAATGCGCAGATTGAAACCCTCGGCACCGTAACGCAGGAATGCTTGAATACCATCCGTGAGAAAATTGCTAATCCCTCCGGCAAGTATACTCTTCCAGACATCCGCTCTGCCATTGAAGAGATAGAACGGACTGTGAAGGATCTGAATACAAAGATTGAAGAAAATAACAACCTCTTCAAAGAACGCGGTGACAAAGAAGAGGAATTGAAAAAGAAAGTGTGGGAATATGCGGTGTTCCTGCTCGAGGATGATAACAAGAAATACCGCAAAGAACTGAAGGACGCGGAGACACAGCGAACGGCTCTCTCCGCTCAGCTAAAAGTTCAAAAAGAAGAACTGGTCAAACTCCAGAAGGAACTTGAGGAGGCCAACTCGGAAGGTGTTCCCACCGAAGAAGCAATGTCCAAGATCAATGACCTCTTGCGGCACTCTAATTTCCAAGGCTTCGAACTTCGTCCGGAGGATGGCAAGGAAAATGTATATGCCGTCATGCGGATGAAGGATGGTAAGCCTTATGAAGTTGCCGACAAGCTGAGCGAAGGCGAGCGCAGCTTTATCGCCTTCTTGTATTTCTACTATGATGTTCTTGGTTTCAAAGACGATGATGACAACAAAAAGAAAAAGCCCAAAGTCGTCGTGATCGATGATCCTGTCTCCAGCATGGATGACAGTGCCCTATTCATCATAGGCTCCCTTGTAAAGCAGCTCGCCGAGCGTTGCAGGATGCGCGGTACACTTGTGGACGACAAGTATGGGGATGCCCAGATCGACCAGATTTTTATACTTACACATAATGTACACTTCCATAGGGACATCACCGCTGGTCGCTCCATCGCTGATTATTATGACACGACCTCATTTTTCCTGGTTCGGAAGGAAAATAGCCGTTCAGAATGTAAACGCTGTATCAGACCTTGCAGTGCCGGTCAGCATGAAAACTATAACCCGGTCAAGAACAGTTATTTCACCCTTTGGAGTGAATACAGGGAACTTAGCAGCCCCTCCGCGCTTATCAACGTCATGCATCAGATACTGGAGTATTACTTTGTGCAGCTCTGTGGCTATGATGGTGAGAAGCTCATAAATACCATTCTGAAAGAACGGGAGGACAAATTCTTCAACCGTCTTTCTGATGGGACGCTTGACACATCAGAATATAACCTTGCCGAAGCATTTATCTCCAAAATAACAACACCTCCATCCGTCATTGCCGAGGAGCACTTCATCGAGGACGAGAGCGATCTGGAACGCTACCGTGATATTTTCGAGCGTATCTTCCGGGCAATGGATCAACAACAGCATTTTGATATGATGATGGAAAGCGTTAACTGGAATAAATCATGAAATGTGTATTCTATGGCATACTGCCGATACTACATAATGAAAGAAAGCAGGTGACAGCCCATGTACATCATACAGGAAGATGAAATAAAAAACCTCATCGGTGAGGCCACCGAGTATGATAAAAAAGAAATGTTAGAAGAAAAGGACCCACGAAGCTGGTGCAAGAGCATCAGTGCCTTTGCCAACGGCATTGGCGGCTCGCTTATCTTCGGTATCGTCGATAAGACCAATGAAGTGGTAGGGCTTGACGATGCTGAGGGAGATTCTGAAAAGATCAGCCGTGTGCTTCGAGACAAGATGGATCCCATCCCACCGTTTAATCTCCGTTTTGCTACCGTTGACGGAAAGAAGCTGATCATCGTTGAAGTTTATCCCGGCTCAGAAACGCCGTATTTCTATGCAGGGAAGAGTGAGAGAACTGCCTATCATCGCGTTGGGAACGAAAGCGTCATCTGTAATTCAGCCAAGCTGAGAGAACTCACTCTTAAAGGCTCCGGGCGTAGCTTTGACAGCCTTCCATCAGGATACGAATTCTCCAAGATGGCTTTTACCAAGCTCATCTCCACCTATTACCAGAGGGCACATAAAGATTTTCAGGACACTGATTACGAGTCGTTCGGCATCCGAGATGCCAATGGAAACCTCACAAACGCCGGTGCGTTGCTTGCGGACAACTGCCCTATTTACCAGTCCCGTCTCTTCTGCACAAGATGGAATGGACTGACGAAGGCATCCGGGCTTCAGGATGCCCTCGATGATGCGGAATACACAGGAAGCCTGATCACACTCCTTCAGGAAGGAGAAGCATTTGTGAAGCGAAATTCCCATAAAGGCTGGTTCAAGGAACCGGATCGGCGTGTCGAGCTTCCCGACTACCCGGAGCGGTCTGTGACCGAAGGTATCGTTAATGCCCTAATACATCGGGATTACCTCGTTTTCGGCAGTGAAGTTCATATCGATATTTTTGATGATCGACTCGAAATCTACTCCCCCGGAGGAATGTTTGATGGGATAAATGTACAGGACAGGGATATCATGACCGTCCCCTCGCAGCGTCGCAATCCTATCATCGCTGATGTGTTCACACGCCTAATCTACATGGAGCGGCGCGGCAGTGGTTTCAAAAAGATCATCGAGGATTACCAGTTCCAGCATAACTATACTGAGGAGTTTGCTCCTGCATTTAGGTCGGAACACGGTTCGTTTTTCTTGACGCTGAAGAACCTAAATTATTACCAAGGTAATAAAGAAGGTAACAATCATGGTAATGATCCAGGTAACAATCAAGCCGGAGTGGACTGGACAGAACGCAAAGAGCTGGTATTTGCCCTCATACAAAATAATCCCAGCATCAAGCTTGATGAAATCCAAGATCAGCTTAATCTGACCAGGCGGCAGCTTACCCGCACTATTGATATGCTAAAAGATGAAAAACGGTTGGAAAGAGAAGGTTCCCCAAGATCCGGAAGATGGATCACTCACCCGAATTGATACCCAAGGTAATGATAGGGGACTAATCCAGCTATTGAACCAATGGAAACCTTACATCAACCTTCCAAATTACTGTGCAACCCACGGAAACCAGCACAGAAATTAATGAGTTATGGATACTGTCCCTCACGAGGATCTCACTGAAAAAATCTATGCAACGCAATTGTCCACCAGTCTCATCCGTCTGGTGGGCATTTTGCTACCTGGGTAGTTATCTTGGTCGGAATTAGGTATTAATACCCTACCCAAGGAAAGAAAGCAAAAAAATAAGACCGCTTTCGGTCTCTCCATCAAAAATCCATGTGATTTTGCCCCTTAGCACGATTTCTTAGTTGTAACCAATGTTCCAACTCTGTTCGTTGCAAACACATCTACATTATTTACCCCTTTTTTGAAGTTATCTTGCTTTATTAGTACCTTTTTTGAAAAAATGAAAATGGAAAAATCATCTTTGCGCCGTAGCGTGTTGTGATTTAGGTTCCAGCGTTGGTGGCGGTAGGGATGGATGTGGTATATTGTTCAGTGGCTTTGCTTGCGGTGCCGAGGGCGTACTGCATCTCGCCGCCTGTGGCTGTACCAACGGTCACAAGCTCCTGCGCCTGTCCGTTATAGATCAGGTTCTTTGCAGTTGGAGCGTTTGTTACCAACGCATTCTCCTTCAAAACCTTGACAGCGCATTTGGCGCTGGCTGTAATCGGATTTTCACTCTCTGTTGTTTCAGTGTAGGTAGCGGTAACAGTCGCTTCGCCTGCCGATACCGCGGTCACCGTTCCGCTGGCGTCTACCTTCGCCACAGCATCGTCGGAGGATGTCCAGGTGATGCTGTCGGGTTTGATTGTAGGCGACACCGCAAGTGCAGCGGTGTCCGCCACTTTCATCTCCAGGGATTGCGGATCCAGGGTGATCTTGGTGGGAATGACTTCAACCGGGACCGTAACATTATACGGAGACAAACTGCGATCAAATTTATATGGAGAACGCTTCAGTTTATACGTACCCGCCGGCAGTGTGAGCGTTCCCTTTCCTGCGTCCAGTGCCCCGGTACTGGCAGTCTTCGTACCATCCGGCAGAGAAACCTCGATGAATGCTCCGCTTGTATGCAGTGCTTCTCTGTCAGTACTATCTACGCTTATGACACAGCCAAAGTTTAAATCCGTATCGGCAGACAACGTAAATTCCTCCGAGTACACAGCCCCGGAATAATCAATTTTAATCGCCGCTGCGGATGCAAAGGAATTTATGCCGTGAAAGAGTGTGGGGTTTTGTGTGGTGTCATATTCTACATAGCTGTTTCTGTAACCACCGCTATAGTTTCCGTCAATCTTATCCAGCACATGAGCTTCACCGCTCTCCTGTGCCTGGCCGAACAGCATATCCATATGGTATCGCGAGACCACCAGCCAGTAGGTGCCCCCTGAGCTGCCCGTTTTCCCGGCTGCCATCGCCGGGAGAGGCATCACTGCCGTCATGATGAGCACCATGGTCAATATGGAGGCGCACAGGCCCTTCATCCGGCCCGCGACCCGTTTCCCGATCGCTTCGTTTCGTCTTTCCATGGAATCTTCTCCTTTCCTGTTATCCGTTGTTATTGTTTCCTTTTGTCGGAAACCTTCTTCGCCTCTTGGGAAGCATGCGAATGCCGCCGAAACCGAAAAACGCTGCGAATGATTTTCATGCCGTCGGAAAACGCCCGCAGCTTTGAATAACTCCCCCCCTTCTGGAACGGTACTCCACCGGCACATGAAGCACCCTGATTCCCTGTTTTACGGCCGAAACCGTGATTTCAGTCTCGATCTCAAACCCCTCGGAGCTCAGATCCAGATTTCTGATAAAGTCCCCCGACAGCGCGCGGTAGCCTGTCAGCACATCCATCCGCCTGCCGCCATACAGGATTGTCACCAGATGATCCTTCAGGAGATTGCCCGCTCGCTGGTATCTGCGCTGGTTCAGGGCTGCCGATCCGTTGGTCAGACGATCCCCGAGAACCATATCCGCCCAGCGTTCCAGAATGGACTGGACAAACCGGGGCGCAGCCTCCGCCGGATACGTATCATCCCCGTCCACCAGCAGGCAGCACTCCGCCTGGATATCCGAAAACATTCTTCTGACCACATGTCCCTTGCCCCGCGTGCCCTCATACCGGACGACCGCCCCGCTTTTTCCGTCTCTTCCGCCGTACCGTCGGTGGATGCGTTGTCGTAGACATAGATCGCTGCCTGGGGAAGCGCTGCGCGGAAATCCTCCACGACCTTGCGGATGGTGAGCGCCTCATTGAAGCAGGGGATTAATACCGCTATCCGATTCATCGTTTCTTACCTGCCCGTTTCGTTATCAGCTGACTGACGCCGTTTTCGTAAACAAACAGCAAAAAAACTGCCAGGCTCACCATCTGGGCTCTGTAGGTGATAAAAAAGTGAATGTAGGCGTGGTTGGACAGCGCCAGAAACCGCAGATAGGGAATCAGCGCCAGCAGCCACAGGGGTGCAAACCGCTTCCAGTCGATCCGGTCATGGAGCAGATAGACCGCGGCCAGCCCGATCCCCAAAATGAGCAACGATGGGATCCAGGCCCCGGCGGCCTCCATCTTCCCGGTCTGTGTGGGGAAGAGGCAGGCCAGATTATGCCAGATGGCTCCGCTCAGTCGCTCCGTCGCACCCACTTCAGCCGCAGTTGAAAAATTCGCCTCCCGGACCACGCCTCCGATCCGGAACATACCCTCCTCCAGGGAGCTGGCCGCGACCCTGCCTCCGGCCACCATCAGCAGAAACAGCAGCTTGAGCAAAAACATGGCCGCATAACCGAAAAGCCAGCAACCGCCGTTTTTGACGACTGAAACGCAGTTCTCCCTGACGGATCCGCCTTTCTGCAAGCCATGTCCGTTGCGCCAGAGGATCAGTAGGAACATGGGCAGCGTGAAGGTCATGGTCTCCGTCGTGAGAAAATCCGCAAAAAACGTGACAACGCCCACAACCGCAAAGAAAGGCATCAGGCTTTCGTCCGGCCGGTCTTTCAGGCGCAGCCAGAAAAAAAGCTCCGCAGCCGAGGCCGTCAGGAATGCGGTGCCATACTCCAGGGACACAAAAAACATCCATGGATGCACCAGCAGGAAAGCCGCGCCATAGCACACGGCTGCCGCCCGGCGGTCATTCCGCCAGAGGGCAGCGATCAGCATCAGCTGGATGAGCGTCCCGGCAGTCCCGAACAGGACCCTGATCCACCGGATGGGCATAACCGTCAGCAGTGGACGAAGGAGCACCATGGTCCCGTGCCAGTAGCGGCCGTATTCCGTATCGACCTCCTGCTCGCCCCTCACCGCGGCAAGATAACCTTCCCCGGCGGATCCTGTGCCCACATATCCGGCCCGTACGGCTGAGGTGAAGGGATGGGCCGGGTCGATACAGTAGATGATGTTGCAGAGCACTGTATCGGAATAATTGTCCTGAATGGCGTTCACACCATTTCCGAACAGGACCGGAAATCCATCCCGCCCCACAAAGTATTCAGCGCTGGCCTCGGACTGCTTTTGAATCACACTCCTTGGAATGCAGGCTGTAGCAGTCAGAAGGATGACACAGGCAGCCATCGCCAGAAGGACTGCGGACAGGATTTTGAAGATAGGCATCCTCAGATTATTCATATTCTCTACTCACCATGCTGCCGCTCCTCAGCGGGAGCGAGAAATCATAAACCGCCGGACCTGACAGGGTATACCACCCCGTCAAATCCGACGGTTATCCATCACGAATGTTGTATTCAGTTTCAAGCGCCTCGCAATCGCAAGACGCAAAAAGGGCGCAGTTAGCCCATGCTCTGCTCTGAGGAGCGTAATTCTATTCCGCATGGCTGTCAAGTCAAGCCTCTTTACCATCAATAATTCCCATTCTATGCAAATAATTATCTAATGATTTAATAATACATTTTTTTATCTAAAAAGAGTATTAACTATTCTGAAAAGAATCTAAAATCCCGGAATGACGTGGGTAGTATCCCACGATACTGTATAGGATCATTCACCCACAACAAAAGTACTCATCAGCGGTATTCTTCCTGATAACTGCACAACGTCCCATAATGCGCTCTTTCCTGAGTTCGAAGTAACACTGATTGTCTTAACAGGCATTCCCTCAGGGACTGTCATCTCAAAAACTATTGCATCGCCTTGGGCTAATGTATATCTTCTGCCTGAGTCCTTGCCGGTGCCGTCTTCACCATAATTCAAAATCGCCTGAAACAGTGTTATAGAACTCGTAGGCGCTCTGATAAGGATTGACATGACACTCAACAATGATCCAGCTTCCGGCGCTCATACAGCTTAAGCTAGAATCAGTGATCAGCACGCGTTCTCTCATATCAAAAGTGCGTCCATCAACGCTTAAAGTTGTACCGCTATAGCTGAATTCAGGCGACTGATCGGCCTTGCCGTCATCGTACCCCTGATTGTTTTTAGTATCTGCGCCGGTTCCTTTATTGCTGCTCTCAAATGCACCTATCGAAGTCCATGTAAGAAGCTGCGTATTGCTGTCATCGATCAAATGATATCATCGCGTCTAAGCTACGAATTGCTCCGTGCTTCGCGCTTTCGCAATTCTACAGGCATTCGCATTCCGCACTATCGTGCTACATGCTCATGTCCGTTGCCTTGCCAAATGTCCGTATGCCCTTATATGCGAGCACAACGGGCATACGGACGCTTGGCAAGAGCTTATACGCACAAAAACCGCCTTACATGACAGGGCATATTACCCCGTCAAGTCCGACGGTTATCCATCACGAATATATGTTGTTTTATACGAAAAAATGGCGCAGTTATACCTTGCTTGCTTGAGCGTAGCGAACTGCGACATCCTTGTCAACTCCTTTACTTTCTGGTTATTTTTTTGAAAATCTTATGACTCTGTGATCTCGTCAGACTTCTCTGCCAGATACTCATCAATCCAGAGTCGCATGCTCACGGGTGAGTCATAGTCCAGCACAACTGGCTGGTAAAGATTCCGCTGGAAGCCGAATCTCTCGTAATACCCAACCCTGTGCTCATAGCAGTCGAGCGTTAGGAAAACCACACCACTGTAATCCCTGACCATCTGAGAGACGTAAATGGCAAACTGCAATGCTTCCTTGCCGATTCCTTTTCCCTGACAATTTGCTGAAACCGCCAGCCTTGCAACCTTCACCGCCGGAACAGTGGTGTAGGGAAGTTCCATATTGTCTCGTTCCTCAAACTCCAAGCGGATCGCGTCATTGCAGAGTGCGAGATAAGCTACCAGTTTTCCGTCATTCACGAACAGGTATGTCCTGCTCAGTCCTTTCTCTTGGTCTTCATAGGCTTCATTGCGCAGGAAGTCTTCCATATCCTGTGAGTGCTTCCGTACCCTTCTCCGCTCCTTTGCATTCAGCCCGGCAAGCATCTCGTCGGTTTCTACACACGAAAAGCCATCTATCAGATACCTGTTCTCGTCTGACAGACGCTGTATATCCAAATTCATCATTTCAGTTTTTTGCTGAACTTGATCTTCAGCCTCTCCGCTCCGTTTTTAGATGCCTGGCTGCGCTTCTGATTCGCTTCCTTGTAAATCTTTACCGCTGCGGTACCTTTCACAACAGGAGTGGGTGCAATCTGTGTTGCCATTTCGCCACCTCCTAACCTTAGAGCATACGCTCCCAATCTTTATATCGGTACACCGCCCGGTATCTTTAACCCCTCCGAAATGGCATACTGATACACATAGATTGTACCAAAAATTCGGCTCGATTTCTACGAAATTCTTATGAACTTTTCCTGAACGAGAAACAGGCGAGAACCGCATTCTCGCCTGATGGATATGTCTCTTAGTAAAATGAGCAGAGCCAATGGCCTTGCTCATTTTTGTCTCTGCATTTTTACTTGGTTACTGTTACCTTAACTTTCCTTGAAAGTCCATTTCTTGCGTATGCGTATACTGTACACGATCCTGCAGCTACACCTGTGATCTTGCCGTTCTTATCCACCTTTGCGATCTTGGGATT
>JAEEGL015678142.1_pt1 | contig 22131 bp, 25 predicted proteins | sample 9134231 | NCBI WGS metagenome assembly JAEEGL01 (sample SAMN16246548, study PRJNA631951) | gut metagenome | biome: gut microbiome; feature: rumen; material: fiber-attached | host: Bos | place: Iran: Karaj | collected 2018-10 | reverse complement strand
AGCGCCGTGCGTGAAAACCTTTCATCCGTGTAGCTGTCTATCCTTTTGATGTCCATGCCTCGCTCCGTCAGCCAAGGAGTCATTAAAAGTCAATGAACGACCTGTACTCCTTGCCCGGCTCCCTTTCAAGAAGCGTCCATTCGCCCCATTTATGAGCAGCCTCATCCGCGAACAGGAACACGTGTCTTTTGCTTCCCCATGAAACGAAGGAGAAGGGATCGTCGCCGGGATACCCCCATCGGTCTATCGAAAAGCTCGATCTGCCGTTGCCCGAATATCTGAAGACGTCCGTGCAGATGTAAAGGCCCACGAGCCTGTCCCCGTCGAATACCGCCCTCGAGGGCTCGGGATCGAAATACCCGCAGTAATATCCCCGTGCGTCCTCGCCGCTGTCATGCTCCGCGAGGAAGGTTTTGCTCCCCGAGCACCTGAGTATCCATTTCCGCTTTTCGGCCTCAAAGCGCGCGAGCTCCCCGGGTGAATACTCCGCCTCGGCAAGAATGAGAGTTTCCCCGTTCGGCTGTTCAAACTCAACGGTCTTTTTACCCCGCGCTTCTTCGGGGCGTGAAACTATGACAGCGTGTTTCATATTCTCTCCTTTCGGCTGATGAATGCCATGCGGCGGGGGAGGGAGCGATCCTTATGCCCGACCGAGGGCTCTTGATATTTCGCGGGATACGGCAAGCCGCCCGGCAGGGCTCTCAAGTAAACGCGCAGGCTGCAAAGCGGATCTGACGATCTGAAAAGAGTCAATCGCCCGCAAGCCACGATCTCTTCAGGGCTTCGGCGGCCTCCTCATCAACGGCGTATATCATATTCACTTCCTTGTAGTCGTCCTCTTCCACCACGTTGACCTCATGGAAGCCGACTTTTTCATAAAGCCTCTTCGCGTGTTCGTTGCCCCAGCTGTATGTGGTGGTAAAAACCTTGACGTGATAATGGGAAAGCATGTGATCCAATACTTCCCGCAATGCTTTGGCGCCGATCCCCCTGTTTTGATACCGGGCGTCAATGGCATAATTCCAAAGGAAAAAGATACCCTCCGTTTGCTCGCAGAACATCGCGAAGCCAACGAGCCGGTCCTCCATATAGACGTCGAAAGCAAGGCAAATATTCTCTTCGTCTTTTGCAAAGATCTCCTTGATAGTCTCCTTGGTGCAGAGATAGTCCTCCTGTTCCGGAAGCAGATCTATCTTCATTTCCTTACTCGGAACGAGTTTCATTTTACCGTATCCTCCGTTATTAAATCTACAGATCTTTTCTAAAGCATATGATCCGATCGGCTTCCTCGAATCCCAAAGCCATATGAAACCTTAAACTGTCAATATTGTCAAGCTCGCAGTCGCTGGCAAATTCGGTGCAGCCTCTTTCTTTTGCCCATCTTTCGCATTCTGAAAGCAGCTCCGCGGCAAAGCCTTGTTTCCTGAATCCTTCGGCGACAAAAACGCCTTCAAGGTATCCGACGGGTGAGCTGTCCGTTCCTTCTACGTAATCGTGCCGCAGCTGACACTGTGCAAAAGCGATCGGCTTTTCATCGACATATTTGATAAAGCATGCTGCTTCATCATTCGTTGCCAATTCCCGAAACTCGGCTTCCAAATCCTCCGGATCATGATCCGCCCACATTTGAACTGCCAGATCCGCAAGCACCCGGGCGTCTTCGATTCTCGCTCTTTTGATCATATACTTATCTCTTTACATACATTCGGATCTCTTGGTTCGCAAGGCACGGAAATAAAGTCTTTCTTTTGACGGTACAAGAAGCATACCGTTTCAATTGGATTTCGTTTGTACCGCCAAAGATTGATTTGTCACTCTTTTCGGAGCACATCCAACGTATGATGGGAAGCTCCGATCAGATCCTGCCGTTCGCAGATCATGAAGTGATATTCCATCCATTTGCTGAACGTCTCATCGTCCATAGCGTCTATGTATTCTCGCATGTAATTCGTTGCACCATCTGTGGCGATCAGCTTGATCCTTTTGACAGGAACGGCTGCGTCCAGTTCTGCAATCTCTTCCGTTCTCACCATCTCAAATAGGTCTTTGGGCTCACTGATACAATGCCAGTCAGCGGTCAGCATATTAAGATCCATCACTTCGTGCAGATGGTTCAATCCAAATACATACTGAATGACGGTCGGTTCATTCATACAATATGCCACCAGAATATGACCGCCTGATTTCGTCACTCGCACTGCTTCAGAAAGAGCTCTCAGCTTTTCGCCCTTGGTGTAAAGGTGATACATTGGACCGAGCAGCATGGTCAGATCGAAAAAACTATCAGGAAGCAGGGACAGTTCCAGGGCATTTCCTTGGATTGCTGTGATAGGCTCCGTACCGTCTAATTTGGATCTCAGTATTTCCAGATTGTGCTCAATCAACTCAACCGCAGTCACATTGAACCCCCGCTTTGCCAATGTCACACTATAGCGGCCTGTTCCTGCTCCGACTTCAAGGATGCTTGGATCTGAAATGCCTTCCAAACATTCTTCTATGTATCTCATTGTGGTCAAATATTCCACCTGCCCATGACGAGAAAGAAGGCGCCCTTCTTCATCATATTTGATGTAGTATTCTTCAAGATAATTCATGCCCTCTCCTCCACAAATGCCTTCTTGCCAATCTCATTTTATCTATTTCAGATACTCTGCGTCTTTGGGTTCATAAGGAACCGAAATATAGTCTTTCTTCTGGTGGTACAAGCAGCATACCGTCTCAACATGCAGCGTTCCGGGGAACATGTCCACCGGGGTCGCTTCGATAAGGCGGTAACCGCTGCCGTCGCAGAGCACCTTAAGATCTCTGGCCAGCGTGGACGGGTTGCATGAAACGTAGACTACTCTTTGAGGCGCTATTTTAAGGACAGCCTCAAGAAGGCTCTTCGCGCAGCCGGCCCTGGGAGGATCCAGAACGACTACGTCAGCCTTTACGCCCTGAAGTTTGGTGTCGATCACGTCCTCCGCCCTTCCGCATACGAAGGTGGCGTTAACTATGCCGTTGATGACGGCGTTGCGGTTCGCGTCCAGCACCGCAGGCTTTACGCTCTCCACGCCTATTACGCGGGCGCACTGCCCGGCCATGGAAAGCCCGATGCTCCCGGCGCCGCAGTATAGGTCCAGAAGGCTCTCAGAGCCCGTCAGACGCGCGTATTGCTGCGCTTTGGTATAAAGTATCGAACAACCCTCGGAATTGACCTGATAGAAGCTCTGAGGGCTTATCTCGGTCTTGAGCGTTCCGGCCGCTGTAACGATCTCGTCCTTAAGGATGCGGCGGTCCGAAACGAAGCCTCCGTCCCTGTCTTCCTTTATCGTCATCACCTCGCCGGCGCGGGACGTACGCACCACAAGTCTGGTGAAATATTTCTGTGTAGGTTTAAGCTCCGCGCGGATGCGCTCCATGGTCTCCATGGCTGCCTGCTGCTGGATGACGCAGTCCTTAGGCTCCACAATGCTGTGGGTTCCGCGCTTAAGGTAGCCGACTCTGTTTCCGGATATCGCGAACTCTGCCTTATTGCGGTAGCGAAGCGGCATTGTGAAGTCCGAGCCTATATCCTGCGGAGTGGCCTCCGCTCCGTCCTTAGCGAAGATTATGTCCCTCAGAACGTAGTCTTCGCCTGCCTTAAAGCCACCGATGCGGAGCAGAGCGTCCTTCACATGTTTTTGCTTAAGCGCCAGCTGGGCTTTGTAGCTAAGTCCCATCAGCGGACAGCCACCGCACTCCGAAGCCATCGAGCAGGGAGGCTCTATCCTGTCCGGCGAAGGCTCTGCGATGCGCAGCAGCACTCCTTTTGCGGATCTGGAACCTTCCTTAAGCAGTATTTCAGCCTCTACGGTGTCTCCCGGGAGCGCGCCGGGCACGAATACCACCATTCCGCCTTCGGTCCTTCCTATTCCCTCTCCGTTCGAGCTGATGTCCGTTATTCTTATGATATCCATATCAAACTTGTTTATTATTCCGCGTCGTGATAAAATGCTAAATTGCACACCATGTGCGTCACACTTGCATATAATAAGTATAAACCAAAAGCGTCCGGATTACTACGGCAAGAGATTGAACAGCAGTTTCGAATCAAAACAGAATATACGCAGGAACCTGCTCTGGGCAGTGATATTCCTGGTCATAGCCGCGGCGTCCATATATACCGTTAAGAAGGTCAGCGGAGATTTTTCGTTCCGAAGACTGGCGGAGCTCTACCGCAATGCCGCCAACCTTCCGCTTCTTCTGGCTTTAGCGGCGCTTTTCGGCTACTTAGCGTTCGAATCCCTGTCGCTTAAAACGCTGCTGAAGTCCTTCGGACATAAGTGCAGCTTCGGTCAGAGCGTGGTCTTCACCTCCGCGGACATGTACTTCTCGGCCATCACCCCCTCCGCTACCGGAGGCCAGCCCGCCTGCGGCTACTTCATGGTCCGCAGCGGAGTGCCGGCAAGCTGCGTTACGGTCTGTCTGGTGTTCAACCTTGCGATGTACACCCTTTCGATAATAATCATCGCGCTGGGAGCCATGATCATCAACCCCGGAGTATTCAACTTCTTCGGCGCCGGAGCTAAGGTCCTGATACTGCTCGGCGCGCTCGGGCTTCTGATCCTTGCTTCGCTCGCCATACTCGTCACCGCTAAGCGCAGCACGATAGACTGGCTGGGCCGTCTTGCCGGACGCATAGGGAAAAAACTCCGCATAATAAAGAACAGCACGGACGAAGCCGGACTCATCCAGTGGGTCGATGACTACAAAAGATACGCCGATCAGCTGAGCGGGCACGGTCCTGCGCTGATAAAGTCCCTTATCTTCAACATCCTTCACAGACTTTGCCAGCTTTCCATAACAATGTTTATGTATATAGCCATATTCGCCAACAGTTCCATGCCTCTTAAGCAGGTGATCAACAACGGACTGTCGCTTCTGGGTACTCAGTCGCTGATAAGCATAGGCTCCACCTTCATTCCCATACCCGGAGCCATGGGCTACACGGACCTGATGATGCTCAACGCTTTCGAGAAGATAATGTCCGACGCGGACGCGGCCAGCCTGGAGCTGATGTCCAGGTTCGTATCCTTCTACCTGAGCGTTACCATCTGCTTCTGCATAGTAATCATCTACAGCATAGTAAAGAACAGAAAGAGAAAGTAAACACTTTCGCCGCATAATAAGACCGGCTCCCTGTTACGGAAGCCGGTATTTTATTTGTTATTGGACGGGATACCCTATATCCTTCCGCTCCTGCGGCGCTCCAGCTCGCCCAGGATCTTCTTCCTTAGGCGGATGTCCACCGGAGTTACCTCCACAAGCTCGTCGTCGTTGATCCATTCCAGAGCTTCCTCCAGGGAAAGCACTCTGGGAGGCGTAAGCTTTACGTTGTCGTCGGAACCGGCGGCGCGCATGTTGGAGATGTGCTTTGCCTTGCAGGGGTTTACGACCATGTCCTCGTTGCGGCTGTTCTGTCCCACGATCATGCCCTCGTAGACCTTAACTCCGGGGCCGATGAAGAACTGCATGCGCTCCTGCAGATTGTTGATGGCATAAGGCGTGGTGACACCGGGCTCCTGCGCGATTATGGCTCCTGCCATGCGCTGCGGGATCTCGCCCTTGTAGTCCTCGTAGCCTATGAAACGGCGGACCATTATGCCTTCGCCTCTTGTCTGGTTGATGAACTGGCTGCGGTAGCCCATAAGGCCTCTGGTGGGCGCGGTGTATACCAGCCTGCTGCGGCCGTTCCTTGCGTCCATGGACTGCATTATGCCCTTGCGCAGGTTGAGCTCGGAGATTATTGCGCCGGAGTATTCGTCCGGAACGTCTATCACGACCTCTTCTACAGGTTCCTGCTTCTGGCCTTTGTCTCCCGCGCGGAGTATTACTTCCGGCTTGGAGACTGCAAGCTCGTAGCCTTCGCGGCGCATGTTCTCTATGAGTATCGAAAGGTGCAGTTCTCCGCGTCCGGAGACCTTGAAACTGTCCGTAGTCTCGGTCTCTTCCACCTTAAGTCCTACGTTGACTTCCAGCTCCTTGGCCAGCCTCTCCCTTATGTGGCGGCTGGTAACGTACTTGCCTTCCTTGCCCGCGAACGGACTCTTGTTAACTATGAAGTTCATGGACAGCGTAGGATCCTCTATGGAGATCGCCGGCAGTCCTATTATGTGATCTTCCGTGCAGACGGTATCGCCTATGGTTATGTCCGGGATGCCGCACAGAACGCATATGTCGCCGGAATGCACTTCCGGCACGGCTACGCGCTTCATTCCTCTGTATATGTAGCACTGGCTGACCTTGCGGAGGACGTAGCTGCCGTCCGGCTTCGCTACGGCCACCTGGCTGCCTGCCTTGACCACGCCGCTGTCTATGCGGCCTATGCCCAGACGACCTACGTAGTCGTCGTAGCCGAGTGTGGAGATCTGCATCTGCAGAGGCTCTTCATCCCTGTCCGGATAAGCTCCGCACTGCTCTATAATGGTCTCGAACAGCGGAGTTATGTCCAGACCGCCCTGCCCCGCGGCGCTCTTCTTGATCTTTGTGCCGTCGGCTGCTTCCACGTTAAGCCCTTCAACTTCCTTGGGATCGCGGACCACAATGCCCTGGCGCGCTATTCCGTAGAGTATCGGGAAGTCCAGCTGGCGGTCGTTGGCGTCCAGATCCATGAACAGTTCGTATACCTCGTCCACCACCTCGTCTATGCGGGCGTCCTTCTTGTCTATCTTGTTTATGAGAAGTATCGGGTTGAGATTCTGCTCCAGCGCCTTGGAGAGCACGAAACGTGTCTGAGGCATGGGGCCTTCGGAACTGTCGACCAGAAGAATTACCGTGTCTACGGTCTTGATGATGCGCTCCACCTCGGACGAGAAATCCGCGTGGCCCGGAGTGTCGACTATGTTTATCTTGTAGTCCCCGTGCATTACGGAGCAGTTCTTGGAGTATATCGTGATCCCGCGCTCGCGCTCTATGTCGTCGGAATCCATTACGCAGTCCTTCATCTCCTCGTTCTCGCGGAAGACGCCGCTCTGCGCCAGAAACGCGTCCACCAGAGTGGACTTGCCCGCGTCTACGTGAGCTATGACCGCTATGTTTATGATCTTTTCTTTAGCCATTGTTCTGCCTTTCCTTAATAACCGTGATAGTTTACCACAAAGTGCGGCCGTCTTCCACATTTTCTTGCTTTGTGTTACAATAAAAATATGCTCAGAACTATAGTTTGGTTGATCGCGTCCGCGCTGGCGCTCATAATTCTCATACCGCTGTCGCTGATAGCCCTGATCTTCAGGAAAAAGGATCCCATGTCCGAGCCGCCTGCCATAGCTAAATGGGTGGTGGAAGTTCCATTAACGTGGTTCATGCGTCTCGGAGGCTGCGATTACAAGGTGTACGGGCAGGAGAACCTCCCGGACTGTCCCGCTCTCTTCACAGGCAACCATCAGGGCAACTTCGACGTAGGACTGATCCTTTCCGCACTCGGCGGCTACAAGATACCGGTCGCAAAGATAGAGGCCAGAAAAGTGCCGCTTGCCAACATCTGGATGGACATGCTGCACGTCATCTTCATGGACCGCAAGGATCCAAGGCAGTCAGCGAAATGCATGGATCTTGCCGCCGAATATCTTAAGAACGGCAGGAGCGTGGTGATCTTCCCGGAAGGAACACGCAGCAAAGGCCCGCATATGAACGAGTTCAAACCCGGAGCCTTCAAACCTGCGCTTAAGGCAGGCGTACCGGTGGTGCCCTTCGTGATAAACGGTACTTACAAATGTTTCGAAGAGACGCGCAGGCTTACCAAGGCGCCGGTAACCGTTACCATACTGCCGCCGGTATACCCGGAGGAAGGCGAAAAGACCAAGTCGCTTTCACAGCGCGTGCAGCAGATGATACAGGATCGGCTGGACGCGGAAGCGTCATAGTTTTACCCGGGGCATACCGAAAGCAAAATTAAAGTCCGTAGGCACTCACAAGTCTATTAAGAGACCGGAGGCGCTCATAAGTACAATAAAAGACCCGGAACGCTCCGGGTCTTATTACTTATGATCTTTCCGGGTCCGAGATCGTTACTCAGCCTTCATCATGCGGCAGTTTCCGTTGAACACTGCGCCGGGGACCGTGATGAGCGATCCTACGGTTATGTCGCCGGCAAAGCTTCCGGTGGAGGCGAACTGCATCAGCTGAGTGCAGTTTGCGGTTCCTTCTCCGGTGCCCTTGAGCTGCAGCTCAGCGCACTTGATGTTGCCCTTGACTCTTCCGCCCTCGGTGATGAGTACCAGATTGGTGGATTCTATGTCGCCCTCGAATATGCCGTCTATGCGGATGGGCTTATCGGTCTTAACGTTTCCCTTGAACCTTGTCTGCCCGCCTATTACAGTTTCTATAACTTCCGAGCTGAGGCTCACCATGTTTGTATTTTCAGACATTTGTACTCTCCTTTACTCAGGTTTGTTCCTGCTGTTTTGATAATATATCATAAAAAAATAGTTCTTGCAATAACTTATGTTTTAGGGTATTATTCTAATGTTCACGCAGGTATGGCGGAATTGGCAGACGCGCACGGTTCAGGTCCGTGTGAAAGCGATTTCATGCAGGTTCGACTCCTGTTACCTGCACCAGAACAAAAAGGACAGACCGCAGGTCGGTCCTTTTTTTCTGCATCTGATAAGGCAGGAGTCGAACCTTGAGAAGGCGCGAACGTTGAGAAAAGGCCCGGCGGGCCTTTGAACAGTGAGCGGGTCAAGGGGCTGCGGAGAGCCCTGCAGACCGGCAGATTTGCGAAGCAAATATGCTCTCCTGTTACCTGCACCAGAACAAAAAGCACCACTTCAAGTGGTGCTTTTCTTTATGCTCCGTTTACGGTCTTCAGCCGTTCTTCTTCGCGCGGGCTGCCTTTATCCTCCTGACCGGATGGATCTTTACTATCGCAACGACTACCGCCGCGATTACGATCAGTCCGATGATATGGTAGGAGATCCAATAAGCCAGATTCTCGAAGAACGCCCCGGCGTTCGCGAATCCCTCGGCGAAGCTCTTTCCGAGCTTCTGGAAGAATCCGGGCTGCTCGCCTATGGTGGTGTCCGGTCTGGAGACTTCCTTAAGGGAGATCTTTACTGTGGAGTAGCTTACCAAGCTGTCGTACTTGTTCAGGCTGCTCTGGTACTGGTTTATTTGGTACTCGTTCTCCGTAAGGGCGTCCTCTATCCTCAGGATGTCTTCCATCTTGTCGGCCTGCTTAAGCAGCTCCTCCAGCCTGTCGTGCTTGTTCCTTAAGGTCTCCAGTTTCTGCTCCGTGTCGAAGTACTGCTCGCTTACGTCGGTCATCTTCTGGTTTAGAGAGACCACGTAGCAGCCGTCGTTCATGCCGGACAGGAAGCTGTTGTAGCTCTCCGCGGGGACCCTTACCGTGTAGGAAGCGGATCTGCGGTAGGTAGCGCTGCCGTTGCCGTTGTCCACGGTCTCGTTCTCTATGTACGCGGAGTATCTGCCCGCAAGATCCTTGATGAATCCGCAGGTCTTCTCGAACTCCGTGGTCTGGAGCGACATCGTGGCGGACCAGATCAGCTTGGTGTTCTTAAGATCGACTCCGACGGTCGTTACCGGACCGTCTCCGCCTCCGCTGCTGTCGGGAGCCGTGTTGGCGTTGGGCGCTATTTGTTCTCCCTGCGCGTCTTTTGCGTAATTGTTCCATCCGCTGTAGGACTGACCGTCGAGTTCTCCGGGCTCATTGGATGCGATCACGGAAGGTTCGGTGTCGGTCCTGTCCGCGGACATGTTATTCTTTCCGGAATAGCCGCGGTTTCCGAGTCCTCCGGAGCCTCCGAAGAACCCCGCTGTAAACAGCAGCACGGCGGCGACTGCGCCCGCCGCGATCTTAAGCGGTCTCCTTCTGCTTCTCGTCCGCTCGGGAGCTTTACCGGTCTCCGCCGCGGAAACGCTTCCGGGCACGGATAACGAAACTGTGTCCGCCTCTTCCACGAATCGGTCGTCTATGCCGCCTACGGCTCTTAAAAGCTTTTCGTCTGTCATATTTCAATACCCTCTTTTTTCAAATGTCCCGCAAGATCTTTCCTTAAACGGAAGAGCATGGTCTTTACATTGGACTCGTTAAGGCCGAAGCGGTCCGCTATGTCCGATACCGGATCCAGATACCAGTAGCGCCTTACGAACACCTTTCGCCTGGTTTCGTCCAGGCTGCCCAGAAAACGGTCTATCGCCTTGGATATCTCGCCGTTCTCCATCGCCTTTTCCGGTTCCGTTCCGCCGGAGACTATCTCCGACAGTTCGTCCAGCGCCAGAGCGTATTCCCCGCCGCCGCGCTTTTGCGCGGACGCAGCCGCAGCCTTGTCTAGCGCCAGATTTCTGGTTATCTTACCCAGATACGCCTTAAGGCTTGCGGGTCTTGCCGGCGGTATGCTGTTCCAGGCTCTGAGCATGCAGTCGTTGACGCATTCTTCCACATCCAAACCATCCGAAAGGATATTGCCGGCTACCGCGCCGCAGTATCTTCCGTATTTATCCAGAGCGGAACGTATCGCGTCCTCTGATCTGTTGAAAAAGCCTTCTATTATCTGCAGATCGTCCATTTAAAAACCCTCTTCGCCTATAAAGACGCAAAAAAGCATGAGAGGTTACATGCTTTTTTACGGAACATCTATTTTTTTCCCGGTCATTCTTCTTTAAGATCTTCTGCCTGCTCGGCTAAGCTGAGCAGGTTGGAATACTTTTCGCGCGCGGCGTCGTAGAGCGCGTTGAAATCTTCGTACTCTCCTCTGTGCAGGCGGTGCAGGTACTCGTGCTGGTCTCCTGCAACTTCAGGATCGAACAGCGCTACCGTATACACTCCTATGTTGGAGCACTGGTCGGATATACGCTCTATGTTGACCAGCATGTCCAGGAAGGTAGAGCCGACGATGACGTTGCACTCTCCGGTCTGGAGCCTGCTTATATGGTTGGCTCTCAGTTCCTCGCAAAGCTCGTCCAGAACTTCCTCCACGGGTTCTATGCGCTTGGCTGCCTCCAGGCTCTTGTCCCTGTAAGCCGCCACAGCTCTGTCCAGGACCTCCGAAAGCGCGTTGTGGAGCACTTCCATCTCGCGCCTTGCGACAGGCGACAGTTTCATGTTCTTTTCCTTAAGTTCCAGCGCGTTCTGAGCCAGATTGAGCGACAGATCCCCTATCCTTTCGAACTCAAGCACGCATTTGATGTTGTAGTTAACTATGTCGCTGGTCCGTCCGCTTACAAGATCAGACAGTCCCACAAGGTAGGTGTTTATGTGGTCCGTCATGAAGTCTATGAAGTCCTCGTCGTCATATATCTGCTTGGCGACTCCTTCGGAATAATCCTGTATCAGCGAATGCGCCCTGTGATAGTTGTGCTCAGCGGCCATGGCTACTCTTATCATAGCCTTGCGAACGCTGGAAATGGCAAGAGCGGGCGAACCGTACAGAGCCTTGTCGAGCAGTTCCGCGTCGTGGAACTGTTCCGGAACGTCGGACACGGGAGCATCCTTGACGATGCGCCTGGTGGTCTTTTCAAGAAGTCCGGTGAACGGCAGTATTATCACAGCGCAGCAGATCCTGAAGATCGTGTGCATGTTTGCGATGCCGCCGGAGGTTATAGGCGTATCCCATATGGGATCAAGTACGCCGGTACCGCGGCAAACAGCGACTCCCACGGAGACCAGGAATACAACGCAGAGGTTGAAGAGTATGTGAGCGGCTCCGGTCCTTCTGGCATCCGCCTTGGATCCTATGGAGCAGACGATGAACGTCGTAATGCAGTCGCCCATGTATATGCCTATCACTATCGAATAGACGGAGCTGAAACTAAGCGCTCCGGTGGTGGCAAGGGCCTGAAGGATACCGATGGTAGCAGACGAGCTCTGGATCAGGAAAGCGGCTGCGGCGCCGACTACGAATCCTATCAGAGGCTGCCTGGAAACGCCGGTGAACATCTTGATGAACCACTCCTCGCTAGAGAGAGGAGCGACCGCGGCAGTCATGTTAAGAAGTCCGGTAAACAGTATACCGAACCCCATGGCGATCTGACCGGCGGTACCGGTCTTTTCGCTCTTGATGAACATTATGAATATGATACCGATGATAGCGGCGAGCGGCGCCAGAGTACTGGGTTTGAAGAAGTTGAGGAAAGATCCCTCGGAAGCGTTCAGGTCCAGAAGTCTGATTATCTGGCCCGTAACGGTGGTTCCGACGTTGGCTCCCAGTACTATTCCTATGGACTGCTTGAAAGTCATGAGCCCCGCGCCTACAAGACCCGAGGTGATAACTATGGTAGCGGTGGAACTCTGGATGATAGCGGTAACAAGAAGACCCACCAGGAATCCTATGACCGGATTGTTGGTGACTTTTCTTATTGCCCTTTTGAAGGCATCGGACGAGCCCTGGGAGAGCCCGTTGCCCATCAGCCTCATTCCGTAAAGGAACAAGGCAAGACCGCCAAATAAAGAAATAACATTAAAAATCGTCATACACAGTTATTTTATCATAACAGGCGGTTTTGTGGATATAAAAAATATATAAAAAATCACAAAGAGATCGTTATGTTTCAAACATCAGGAACGGCGGAACAGTTTAGTCAGATCTACGGGTTCGTACTCTTTCTCTATGCCGGCGATGAGACGAAGCGCGTCAGATTCGCTCCTGTACCCTTCTTTATTGATGGGCTCCCTGAAATCGAGCTCCTCACCGTCTTTTCTGAGCATGTCCATGAGCACGGACCTTGCGTGTCCCGGAACTGCGTCGCTGCTGTAGATGTACAGACCGCTCAGACCGTTCGCGTAGCCCTGGTTTCTTACAAGTATACGGTAAGGTTTTTCGGGAAGAGCCTTGTGGACCGCGATCGCAGCGGCTGTTCCGAGGAACACGTAAACTATCCTCTGAGCTGCCTGAACGAGAGGCTGCATGCATATTATGGCTGTGATGCAGGCCTCGGAAGGCATCTGGGCGCCGGCAAGATGGCCTGAAGTCCTGCGCCGCAGTAAAGATAACCATGAACGGCCGGATCGTCAAGCGCGAACTTCGCATTCTTCATCAAACGGGCGGTTATCTAAAAAGCCCGGACCAGAGGCCCGGGCTTATCATGCTTTCGGTTATTACTTCTTCTTAGCGGCCTTCTCTTCCTTGTAGAGCGGCAGGTGCTTGTTCCAGTAGTCTTCCTTGATCTTTACGACCTGACCCGCAAGAACAGCCAGCGCTATGAGGTTCGGGATGATTATGATACCGTTGCAGGTGTCAGCCAGATCCCATACAAAGCCAAGAGTGCTGTAGGAGCCGACCATTATGAATACCAGCCATATCACGCGGACGATGACCTTGCTCACCTTAGCGTGCATCACTTTTCCGAAGAGAGCAAGCCAGCCCTTCTCCAGGTAGTTGTAGTAAGTGATGAGGCAGGAGAATCCGAACAGTATGGACGCGCACAGTACAACGTACTGGCCCCAGTTTCCGGGAAGCATCTTCTGGAATGCCGCCATGGTGAGGCCTACGCCCTCGTCTCCGCCGTTCCACAGTCCGGAAAGGACTATCGTAAGACCGGTGATGAGGCATACGACGCAGGTATCGACGAAGACCTCAAGCGGTCCCCAGATGGCCTGCTCGCCGGGCTCGTTGACCTTGGCGGAGGCGTGGGTAACGGAAGCGGATCCGATACCGGCCTCGTTGGAGAATATGCCGCGGGCCATGCCGTAGCGGATGGCTGTCATTATGCCGTATCCTGCAGCTCCGCCGAGAGCCGCGGTAGGATTGAACGCAGCGCTTACGATGAGGCCGATGGCTGCCGGTACCTGACCGATGTGAAGGATTATGATCAGCAGTCCGCAGATCAGATAAGCGCCGGCCATGAACGGAGAAAGAAGTCCGCAGACCTCGCCTATCCTCTTTATGCCGCCGAATATTACTATACCGGTGATCACAGCGAATATGGCGCCTGCGATTATCGGGTTGAGTCCGAAGGTCTCGTTGAGAGCCTGGGACATGGTGTTGGTGTCGACTACGGCGGAGATGACTATGCTGAAGAAAATGAACAGCACGGCTACTATCTTGCCGAGCCACGGGGCCCTAAGGCCTTTGGCTATATAATACATGGGGCCGCTGACGTAGGTGCCGTCGTCCGCCTTTTCGCGGTATTTCATACCGAGGGCGATCTCACCGTACTTGGTAGCCATTCCTATGATGGCCGCGACGAGCATCCAGAACAGAGCTCCCGGGCCGCCCGCTACTATGGCGGTGGCTACGCCGGCGATGTTTCCGGAACCTACTACAGCAGAAACAGACGCCATTGCCGCCTGGAATGAAGTAATTTCACCTTCGCCGGCTTCCTTGGAGCCTTTCTTTGCGTCTTTAAATGTCTTTACGTAAGTTTCGCGGATCTGGAATCCAATGTTCCTGAACTGGATCCCCTTAAGACGAATGGTAAGGTAGATACCTACACCGAAGATAAGAATGATGGCGGGCCATCCCCAGACAAAGCTGTTTACAGCATCGTTGATACTAACAATCGTTTCCATCAGCTATTCCCCTTTTTAATCTGTAATGAGAGTATAACCTCCTTTTTGCTCCGGCTCGCTGCGACCCCCTGTCAGCACCGGTTGCAAGACCGACAAGGGTATACAGACATTATACATAATACCGGAAGAAAAGAAAACCTTATTTTGTATTTTTAAATAAAAAACCCAACAATATATTGTAGGGCTTTTAGTCGGTGACGCCATATTTCCGGTGTTCTCTACGCAATGATGTCCAGGAAGCCTTTAAGGATCCGTGCCGTTATCCCCCAGATCGTGCGCCCTTCCCAGCTGTAGAAAAGCTCCTTGTCCATGCGTCTGGGCCACTTGTAATCCCTGCCACCCCGGATAAGCTCGTACGGAAAATCCTGATCCGGCTTTCTGACCATTTCGGAAGTGCATACGACCGGTTCTGTCTCCTTAAAGAAGTCCAGAGGCACCGTAAACGCCTCCGACACTTCGTCTTCCGAAAAGCGTCCGTCATATCCGGAGAGCCACGCGGCGAAAGGATAGACTATCCCGCTGGCGTTGTGGAACACATCGCAGTCGCAGATGATGTCCAGCTGCCCGGGAGATATAAGCAGTTCCTCGCAAGCCTCACGGACCGCGGTCTGAAGCGGCGTCTCACCGTCCTGAATGGCGCCTCCGGGGAAGCATATGTCGCCCGGCTGCCTGTCTATGGTCTCAGAACGCACCTGAAACAGAACTTTTATTCCGTCAACATCTTTAATTAACAGGATTATTACGGCAGATCTTCTGCATCCCTCCTGCAGGATGATCCCAGCTGTCCTTCCTTTTAACTTTTCAAGATCGTATTCCATGCGGAACGTTTCCTTTCGAAATGCGGACGGCTGTTCTAGATGATGCCCTTTACGAATATCTCTATGCCTATGGCCAGCAGTATTATTCCTCCCAGCACCGAGGCTTTTCCGGCCAGTCTGGTGCCGACCTTCCTGCCGAGCTCTATTCCGATGCGGCAGATGATCAGCGTTACCGCGCCTATTATAAGCGAGCCCAGCAGCGCTTCCTTTATGTTGTAATGTGATATGGCGAATCCTACGGAGAGCGCGTCTATGGACGTCGCTACGCCCATTACGAACAGCGTCCCGGCGCTCATGCCCGCGGCCTTGTCCTCTTCCGTACCCTTAAGTCCTTCGACTATCATCTTGATCCCGATGAAGCCGAGCAGCGCCAGCGCTATCCAGGGTATCAGCCTTTCGAACCAGGCGAACCACTCGGATATCGTACGCACGCACACCCACCCTATGAGCGGCATGAAGAACTGAAAAGCTCCGAAGGTGCCGCATATCGCGAGCGCCCTCTTCCCCGACATGCGCGGCTCGTTAAGTCCGCTCGCCAGAGACACGCAGAACGCGTCCATGGCAAGACCTATTCCCAGAAGAAAGCTTGTAAGGATAAGATCTTTCATATCAGCGGAACACGTAGAACCTGAGCGCCCAGAGCACAAGCATGTGCAGCGGATAGAACACGTAGAAGAACCATTTATGGAAAGGCTTCTTACTGCCGCTCTCCCCGTTGTAAAGGAAGATCAGAATGGGAGCCACCATCAGCGTACCGGCCTGGAAAAGCTCCGCCCACCACGGGTAACCGTAGCGCATTGCCGCACTCATGTCCAGGAACAGGAACACAAGGCATATGACGGTATGGACTGTCCAGCGCGTGCTTTTGTCGTCGTGCCAGATGTGAGCCGCAAGGGCGAACAGTATGCCCATGTAGGGCCAGTCCCCCCATCGGGAAAGATATATCAGTACGGCAATGCCGGCGAGCCTGAATACTATATTTATCCTGGCATCCCAGAGAATAAGCGCCAGCAGCGCCAGAAAATACGTATAAATGACACCGAACTCGGGACGTACGGCGTTCCACTCCATCAGCGAGAAGCACGGCCAGGAGACCAGAGCGAATGCGGCCAGCCTTGCAGCGTAGCGCTTAACATCCTTGGTATACCTGTACCCTTCCGCTATGAACACAGCCATCGTCGGTCCCGTAAGCCTTCCGAAGAAGTGCATCAGCTCGCCCGGCCATGTGTACGTACGCACAAAAAGCCATGCTATGTGGTCCACAAGCATGGCGATTATTACGATATACTTTATCTGATTTCTGTTCAGGCCCTTCTTCAATCTTCCACCAGTCTGATCTTGGCGCCAAGTCCGGACATCTTCTCCACGAAGTTCTCGTAGCCGCGTTCCACGTGATGGATCTGAGTGACCTCCGTGGTGCCCTTTGCCACAAGCCCCGCAAGCACAAGAGCCGCCCCGGCCCTGAGATCCGTGGAAACTACCTGAGTTCCCTCGAGCGGACATTTATCGCCCGGGATGCTGGCGACCCTTCCGTCCACACGGATGTTGGCGCCCATCTTGGAAAGTTCGTTGGCGTGCATGAACCTGTTCTCGAAGACGGTCTCGATGACCGTGCTCGCGCCGGATACCGTTGTAAGCAGCGCCATGAACGGTGCCTGCATGTCGGTCGGGAATCCCGGATACGGCAGAGTCTTGATGTCCGTGGCGACAAGCTTGTTGACGTCGCCTCTGACTCTCATGCCTTCCATTTCGTCCTGAACGACAGCTCCGCACTCTATGAGCTTCGCTATCACCGGCCTTACGTGGTCCGGCAGGCAGTTCTTTATAAGCACGTTGCCCCTTGTTATTGCGGCGGCGACCATGAACGTTCCGGTCTCTATCCTGTCCGGGATCACCGCGTGCCTTGTTCCGTGGAGCTTCTCGACGCCCTCTATCCTTATGGTGTCCGTGCCGGCGCCTTTTATCTTGGCGCCCATGCGGTTGAGGAACGACGCCAGATCTACTATCTCCGGCTCCTCCGCTGCGTTTTCTATGATGGTGATGCCGTCCGCCAGAGTGGCCGCCATCATTATGTTCTCGGTGGCTCCGACGCTGGGGAAGTCCAGGTACACCAGAGCGCCGTTGAGCTTGTCGGCGTTGGCGTATACCATGCCTTCGCTTATCATGACTCTCGCGCCCAGAGTCTTAAGCCCCTTGGCGTGAAGGTCTATCGGGCGGTTTCCGATGGCGCAGCCTCCGGGCTGTGCTATCGTAGCCTTGCCGAGCCTTGCGAGCAGCGGCCCCATTACAAAGATGGAAGCCCTCATAAGCTTTACAAGATCGTACGGCACCTCGGAAACGTTTATTCCGCTTCCGTCCACGGTGACGGTGTGCTCGTCCCAGTTTTCCTCGACCTTTGCGCCGAGGCTGCGAAGGATGCGGCACATTACGTCTATGTCCTTAAGCCTTGGGACTTCGTTGATCTCGCAGATACCGTCGGTCAGAACGGTAGCAGCGAGTATCGGGAGCGCGGCGTTCTTTGCGCCGCTGATCTCGACCTCTCCGAAGAGCGGTCCGGATTGTTCAACAATATATTTAGCCATAGTATGTATATTATATCATATGGTATTTCATTGTCAAAATACGCTTGTAAAAAAGCGGAGCTTATTGCATAATTAGATATACCGGAGGTACGGACATGACATTCACAATCACACTCGACAGTCTTCTTAAGACAATACTGCTGGTCGTAGCGATCGTAGCGGTAATAATACTTATCGTACTCATGATAAAGATCATAAAGGCGCTCAAGAGCGTTCCCGATACCCTGGATCACGTTCACGGAATAATCGATAACGTAGAAACGATATCGGACGCCGGAAGGAACGTCGTCACCTCGGCGAGCGCGGCCATCGCCGGCATCAAGCAGGCAACGGACGAGAACCGCGGACCTGTAAGAGCCGCTACAAGCTTCGTAAACGCGGTGACTGGTCTGGTAACGCTTGTAAAGAGCAATAACAGCAAAAAGAAGTAACTATTAACGCAGCGAAAGAAAAGACAGGCTCCGGGCCTGTCTTTTTTTATCGTCTGTTATCGTCCGTTTGCGGTCCGGCAGGATGCGTACGGTCTATTCCGGGACCCTGCGATAGATCCTTTCGATCTCTTCGGTAAATCCGCCTTCCCTGTTCCTTACCGCCAGCGAAGGAAGCACCGTCAGTTCGGGGCCGCCGCCTTTAACGCATTTAAGAAGCAGTAGATTGGGAGCGTCCCCGGGATGCGGGCACACCATCCTGAGCTGCTTCGGCTCCAGTCCGCTGTTTCTGGCGCACTGCATTATGTCAGCAAGCCTCTGCGGCCTGTGCACCAGGTAGAAGCTTCCTCCGGTCCTCAGAGCGTACGCCGCCGCACGGAAGAAATCCGCAAGCCCCGCGCTGCTCTCGTGCCTGGCGAAGTCCTTTTCCGTAACTTCGCAGCCTTCTCCCCTGCTCTTTTCGAAATACGGAGGATTGCACACCACCGCGTCGAAGCTTCCGGCTTTTATATGGTCCTCTATTCCGGCAGCGTCGCCGCAGATGAAATCCAGTCTGTCCGAAAGCCCGTTCATCTCCGCGCTCCGCTCAGCCAGTTCCACGGCGCCGGGAAGTATCTCCAGTCCTGTCACATGCTCCGGAGCGTACAGCCCGGATACGATCAGCGCTATGACTCCGTTGCCGCTGCAAAGGTCCAGCACTCTGTCCGAGCGCTTCACCCTGCACATGTCCGCGGCCAGCACGGAATCCACTCCGTAGCAGAACGCCTCCGTATCCTGCAGAAGCTTCAGCCCTCCGAATCCGATCTCATCGACCCGCAGCGCCACAGCTTAGTCCTCCAGCGCTTCCAGGTCCTTCATCGGAGCGTCGGCTTCCTTGTACCTGGCCTTTACGGATTCAGGTCTTTTGACCTGCTTCTTCTTGATGTCCCTGCTTATCTCTTCTTTTTTATAGACGTAATATTCGGAAGACAGCTTTTCCGGCTTATCCGGACCGCCCTCATCCAGCACAAGTCTTGCCCTGATCCTGTTCTGCAGTATGCTTACGTCATCCACGACGGCCTTGCCATCGGGTGTGTCTATGTAATCGCCCGCCTGAGGCATGCCTTTGCGCAGTTCGAGATAGGTATCGTTCTCGTACTGCAGGCAGCACATCAGTCTTCCGCACATTCCGGAGATCTTGGTGGGATTGAGCGACAGGTTCTGGGTCTTGGCCATCTTTATCGAGACGGTCTCGAAATCGTCCAGGAAGCTATGGCAGCAGAGATCCCTTCCGCAGGGTCCTATGCCGCCCATCATCTTCGTCTCGTCGCGGACGCCTATCTGGCGAAGTTCTATGCGCATCCTGAAAGCGGACGCCAGATCCTTTACCAGTTCGCGGAAGTCGACCCTTCCGTCCGAGGTAAAGTAGAATATGACCTTGGAATTATCGAAAGTGTACTCCACGTCCACGAGCTTCATGTCCAGGCCTCGGGCCGCTATCTTCTCCTCGCAGAGCTTCAGAGCGGAATCGTGCTTCTTCTGTATCTGCTCGTGCTCCCTGCGGTCCTCGTCCGTAGCCTTCCTGATGACCGGCTTGAGCGGCTGCACCACCTCGCTGTTGTCGACAAGGCGCACGCCGAACACCGCTCGGCCGAATTCTATGCCACGCGCGGTCTCGACTATGAGATCGTCGCCCTGCTCTATGTCCATCTCCGCGGGATCGAAAAAGTATGTCTTTCCGCCCGGTCTGAATTTGACTCCTACTACTTTTACCATATATCCTCCGTATCAGACGCGAAGGCAGAGCTGTTTCAGCGTATACGCCACGCTGTGGAGCTGCCTTATGTGTTTTCTTGCCTCCAGAACGGCCTTAACGGCCCTCTGGAGCCGCGAAACCGTGTCGGCGGACGTTTCCACGCTCCGCATCTTTTCTTCCTTTAAAAGGGCCATTAAACGCGCTTCGAGGGCATTCAGCAGATCCTCCGCCCTGGTCCTGGCGTCGTCCTTGTCCTTCAGTATGTCTTCCAGCACGGCCTTCTTCTTATAGAACGGCGCGCTGGTCATTATGAGCCCGGCAAGCTTTCCTGCGGCCGCTTCTTCCCTGAACGACGAAGCCTCGTTCGTAAGGCTGAAGCACACGCACCTGGACAGCACCGTCGGTAGCAGCGCCTCCCTGCGGTCGGAAAGAAGCACTATCACTGCCTCCGACGCAGGCTCTTCCAGCGTCTTCAGCAGCTTGTTCTGCGCCGCGGTGTTCATAAGCTGAGCGTCTTCTATGACTACGGCGTATCTCCGGCCGAAAGGCTTAAGCATAAGCCTGTCCGTAAGCTCCAGTATCTGATCCTTTACTATGGATTCCCTGTCCTGAGGCTTTTTTACGACTATGAAGTCCTCGTGGTTGCCGTGAAGGAACTTCCGGCACGGCAGGCACTCGCCGCAGGGCTTATCCTCCGCCTCGCAGAACAGAGTCTGACACAGCCACATGCCCAGTTCTTCGCGCTGCTGAGCCGTTCCGCCGGTAAAAGCGTACGCGTGCACCAGTTTTCCCCGCGAGATCGACGACAATATCTGGTTTTTGATCTTGCTGTTCTGTTCCTGCATAAGTCCCAGGCCTAAGGTTATAACTCCGGATAGCGCTTTTCGAAAGCATCCGTTATATCCGACGCGACCTTCTCTATGCTGCCGGACGCGTCTATGACTATGAATCTGTCCGGCTCGGCCGCGGCAAGCTTTCTGTATCCTTCGGCGACCATGGCGTGATATTCCATGGACTGCTTTTCCAGCCTGTCGTTCTTTCCGGTCTTTCCGTTTCTCTTTCTTCCCTCCTCCGGAGAGATGTCCAGAAGGAAGGTGACGTCCGGATACATTCCGCGGACCGCGTGTTCGTTTATAGCCCTTACGCAGTCGCCCAGGCCCCTTCCGAAGCCTTGATAAACTATGGAAGAATCCACGAATCTGTCGCACAGGACGATCTTTCCGGCTTCTACCGAAGGCTTTATCAGCTCTTCCACGTGCTGGGCTCTGCTTGCCGCGAACAGTAATGCTTCAGTCATGTCGTCCATCTCCGTGCATTCCGGATCCAGCAGCAGATCCCTTATCTTTTCGGATATTCTGGTGCCGCCCGGTTCCCTGGTAGTGACCACGTCGAAGCCTCTGTTCCTGAGATATTCCGCGAACAGGCGGTACTGCGTGGACTTTCCGCTGCCGTCTCCGCCTTCGAAAGTAATGAAAAGACCTTTCGACATCAGTATCCGCCTCCGCCTCTGCGCCTGTTGTAGCTTTCCTCGAACTCTCTCCTCTTTTGCTCGGCAAGTTCCTTTTCCTTAAGTATCTTCTGTTCCGCCTCGTATTTCGCGTGAACGTTGTTCAGCAGCATCTTAAACAGCCATATCCCTATTACGAATATGGGCAGTGAAAGCAGTATCCAGAATAAGTATCTTAATGTTTCGGTCATTACGCGCCTTATGCGAAGAGTACTTTGTTTATCAATACAGTATACCATATAACAGCGTGGATTGCCGCAATGATTTGCTTACGGACGCATCTCCAAAAAATAAAAAAACTGGCGACGACCTACTTTCCCGGGCAGCTTCCCACCGAGTATCATCAGCGCGAAAGGGCTTAACTACTGTGTTCGGGATGGGAACAGGTGTAACCCCAATGCTATAGTCACCAGATTTTTTATTATGAAGGTTTTGTACCTTCAAAACCGAACAATGCGGGATAATGAAACCAGTATGTGTTTTCTAAAGATCCTTGACTTGGTCAAGTGCTCGACCTATTAGTATCGGTCAGCTCAACATGTCGCCATGCTTACACCTCCGACCTATCAACGT
>JAEEGL014233160.1_pt1 | contig 22131 bp, 38 predicted proteins | sample 9134231 | NCBI WGS metagenome assembly JAEEGL01 (sample SAMN16246548, study PRJNA631951) | gut metagenome | biome: gut microbiome; feature: rumen; material: fiber-attached | host: Bos | place: Iran: Karaj | collected 2018-10 | reverse complement strand
ATCATAAACACTACCATCACTAAGTACACAACCTTTTTTTGAATCATTCTCTTTCAATGTACTTGACCAAAAACATGAATACTATACATTTAAATCAGATGAGTGTCCCGAATATGGAATAAATAACTATTTTGAATAATCTGTTTTGTCCTATAGTATATATCCATCAACTCCACTATTATTATAATTAGGATATGAATAAGCATTAACAGAGTCTGATAATTTATCAATTTCTTCTTTAGTAGGCATTCTCCACAATCCTCCCCAGTTAGTTTGTACAGCATCATCAGTAAGTTCAAGTGTAGTTAAACCGTCTGTTGTATTATATTTGGTTTGACCTCCATTATTATTACCTCCAAATTTATAATCAGTCCAACTAAAAGCTTTTTGCCCACTACCATTGCCAATTTGAGAAGCTTGATAACCCTAAGTATCACCCCATTGGAAGTATAAACCCGTGTCAGTCACTCTTGTAGCTCCAACATTCATTGTAGCCCATTTTATACCACCTATTTCCACATAATCATGACCATTAGATTCAGGATGTAAAGATATAAAACCTCTATCATTTTGTAATTCGCTGGTTTTAATTTTATCATTTTTATGCCCAGTTATAACAGGCCTTATGTTAAAAAAGAATTCTATATCTTGGGCCCAACTATCACCAAAATTGTCGTAACTATAATATGAAAAAGCGTAATTCATATCATCATGACCACTATCATGATATTCTGTAGAAAACCAATAATAAGCATCTTCATTTACAAACTAAGGAGACTCATTTGAAGTTGTTCCTTTATCTCCTCCTAAAGGAATTAAAATATAGTTATTATTATATTTAGAAACTAATTTTATTAGTTTTTGACCAAATATTGTTACTTCACCCTTAAAGTCGGTACTGTTTCGTAATTCTAACCACTAATCATGCGTAGGAATTTCCCAATCTCCTCCAAAATTATAAGAGGCAATATCACGATTTCGATCATACTGATAATAATTTCCGATTTCATAATCATGAGTAGCACCAATATTCATTGCAGACCATAAGGTACCACTTGGAAGTCCTAAATCTATATATGGATGATTATTATTATTTACTATAACAGGTTCGTTATTAAGAGAGTTTATGAGTAAATTTAATTTATTATCTTCATCTCTTTTACCTAATACTCCAATAACCGGAATACCCATTTGACCATAATCTCTTTCTGATAAATCATTATTAAAATTATTATCTTCATAAATATCCACAAGACCTAGTTCATACCCTCTTATTCCGAGAGGATTGTTATTATTTACTGTAAAAGACCTTACATAACCACTCAAAAGATCCGATGTTCTAAATGCTATCTAAGTTGTATCTACAGTATTTCCTCTTTTTATTCCTATTGTTTTTGGCAAATATAATATATTTCCTAATTTATCTGTAAATATAATACTATAATCGTTTTCAGTTATTGTAGTATTTTTTATTAAATGTTCAAATTCTTCATATGTAGGTAAACGCCAATCCCCTCCCCAGGACTAATGCACTGCATCATCTTGTAAATAAATCCTTCCAAGCTCTTTATAAGAATTGTTTGTTCTATTCTTATATTTTACTGTATATCCCTAATATATATTACGTTCTTCTGTATATTCATTTTCCTCACCTTCATAATATACTTCAGATTCATAATATTTATAATTTTGTTTAGTATAATTATCTACTTCTTCAGTACATGCAAACTAAAAATATTTAGGATTTTGACTTCCGCCAATAACCTATCCCCATTTAATTCCAGCAACTTCTGTATAATAATGTCCGTTAGCATTAGGTTCCCCAGAATTTATATAATTTGAATTATTATGTATGTGAGTAGTATCAGCATTATATAAATCTCTACAATCACCACTAGTTGCTACTTTTTTTAAGGTTGGTTTATTTTTAATATAATCTTTTGCAGTATTATCAGATTGGCTCCAACTAGACTATATTTGAGCGTCTGGAATAGTCGGTTTATTTTTAATGTAATCAGCTTGAGTATTATCAGCCTAATTCCAATCAGCCTGAAGTTGATTAGCAACATTGCCATCCTATCCAGCAGGACCCTAAGCATGTACACCAGTATCAGTTGTGCCTATAAACCAATTACCTGTAGTAGAATCAATATGAGGTGTTACTCCATTAGAACCATTCGTACCATTTGAACCATTTTGTCCTTCAGCAACTATACCTGTGTCAGTAGAACCTATCATCCAGTGTTTATTTGTGCTGTCTATATGAGGAGTCACACCATCCTATCCGTTAGTACCATTGGTTCCATTCTATCCATTTTGACCATTCTAACCATCTTCTATAGTAGCAATAGATGTACCATCGACATATATTGTAGTAGTACTTCCGCTCTTAGAAGCAGTCACTACAGGACTATGTCCATCTTGTCCAGGTACACCATCTTGACCATCTGTTCCGTTAGAACCGTCCTGACCGGCAGGACCTTGTACACCTTGAATTCCTTGAGGACCTTTTAAAGAAGCTAGCCACTCTTGTTCCGTTCCTTCAAAACCATTATCAACAGCTAATTCATATGCTGATTTACCATCTAAAGCATGAGGTTTATTTTTTATATAATCCTTAGCTTCAGTATTTGTTTGATTCCAATCAGATTGAATTTGGGCATCAGGAATAGTTGGAGTATTTGATAAATCTTCATAATTACCAGTGGTAGCCACAGTAGATAAGTCTTCCATATTAGCTTTTCCACTAATATCTTGGTGTTCAGTTAAAAAAGATTTCCAAACAACTTCTCCACTATATGAAGAGATTCCCTACCAATAATAAGGAGCAGTTTCATTACTTATTAAAGTAAATAATATAACTTTACCACTATCTTCTTTTATTTCTACTTTTAGTTCCGCTTGCTACATATTTGAAGGCAAGTCATTAAAACTAACAGTAGCTGTATATACCTTTCCAGTAGTAGCAGTATCGTCGGCATTAATGTCTTGTATTAGATTATTTAATACTCCTGTTTTATGCCAAGTTTCTGGAAAAGCTTGATTTGCTACAATTCCCTCTTCTTTAAAATCTGTCCAATCTGCTACAAATTGAATAAGGAATTCTTCAATACCTTCAACTCTTTTAAACAGATTGTAAACAGATCTTCTAATATTTGCTAATGTTATCATTGATTCTAAATTTTCTCAATTAATCCTGTTCTATCTTCTGTATGTTTGGTAATTTCACAAGTTAGAATCTTACCCATTTCTATAGCAATATCATCTTTCTTAGAAGCACTATCTTCTTCTTTATACTTCTTGAAGAGTTCCTCCATCTTATCTGTAACTTCTTTTCTAAAGATTATTTCATCACGTTCAATTTCAGCTTGCTGTTCTCCTTTATTATCAACTACAGGAATACCTTTAGCAGTAAAATCTTCTCCAGCACCTTCCATATGATTTTTATGAGCGTGTAAAGCTCCTTCAGGAATTACAGATACTTGGCCTCCATTTTTTAAATAGTCTACACCTTCTCCACTTGGTTCCTTTTGAATGTTGTTTTGTTCCTAGTCCAGGGTATCTTCTTTTTGTGAATTTTTAGAATATGTCCAGCAATTTTTTGCTTCATTGAATGTACGCACATAACCACCATGTTTAAGTTCTTGGACAAATGGTATAACATCATTGTCCCATACTCGAATATCTTTAGCAACAATATCATTGTCTTTACCTTGATTCAAGTATTCATATTCATCTGTTTCTTCATTATAACCTATAGAAGGAAGTTTAAATTCGTTCTCATTGATAGGTTGTATAAGACCTTCCCATAGAGCTTGTTTATAGTCTTTAGGAGAACCATAAGCTTTCCAAGCAGCTTCCATTCTATAGTTATCTCCAACTACCAATTCTTTAGGAAGAGTTTCTATAAATCTATCATAAGGACTTCCAACAGGTTCAGATTTGTTGGACATTTCTTTAGATTTATTAATTATATTCTTTAATCTACTACGCTACATAATATCATTTGTTTATTATCAATTAATGCAGCACCAGATAATAGTCTCATTCCTATGTTATGGTTAGTTGCATTATTAAGTATCTTCATTCCATATCTACCTCTTGAAATAGGTTGGTAAACACCACCAATCTATTGAGCGTATCTTTGATTATTTATAGAGGTCATATATTGGCTTCTAATATTTTGTAATTCATTCTAATCAGCCATAGCTAATACCTAATCCCAAGCATTATTTGCAAAATTAATATTTTGTTGAGCATCGTGAGCAGCACCTCTACTAAATGTACCATAAGTTTTTCCAGCTTCTTCTCTTGCTTTAGCAAATTTATCTCCTAAATTACCAAAAGCATTTCCCATAAAAGAATCCACTTTCTATTGATTCTACCAAGATTGGTTATTAAAAGTTCCTGTAGTAGTTGCTCCGGCCATATTTAACCATTTAACTGGAGCGGGCATAAATGCAGAACCTAATATAGCATCTTGAACTGTCATTCCTGAGGTTGAACCAAATAAGTTAGAAAGACCTTTATTTAAAGCTAAGGCTCCTGATAATACTTGACCTCCAGGAATAAATCCTACAGCAGCAGTACCTAAATCATAAATCATATCAGCGGTCTAAGTAATATTACCATATTTACCACCATATTCTTTAGAAGGGCCAGTAGCAGCACCTATAGCAGCACCTAAAACTTGGCCTCCCATTCCAGCCAAATTCCATTTAGTAGCATTAGATAACTTTTTTAAATTAGCCATATTAGTAGCTGATTTAGCCATTCCTCCTAAATCGGAAACACCTGAAGCGGCTGCAAAAGCTGTTTTAGCATCCTTTAAAGCTTTACCTGTAGCTGATAATGTTTTGATTCCATTAAAAATTCCTGAAGCATTTACAATACCTGAAGCTACTCCCTAGCCAATTCCTCTAGATAATCTAGAATCTCCACCAATAGAATTAATACCTTGGCCAACTAAATTAGCTCCTAATCCTATAGCAGCACCTTTAATTGATTGTCCAACATTTTGTCCTAATCCTTGAGTCAATGCTTGGCCTTTTATAATATTGGTAGCCATTGTATTTCCAGCTGTTGAAACTCCCTGACTAAATATATTTGCTAAATTCTATCCTATATAAGAATCACCAAACATTCCGTCAGTCATTTTGTCTGCTAAAGTAGAACTTAACACTTGAACACCAGCTGCAGTAGCCTAGTCTTTTAATCCAGGCTACTTTTGCTGAGTTACTTTCTATCCCTAATCTTTCTAAGCTACAGCTGGAGTTGGTCTTCCCTAAGGATGCCAAAATTGCTGCATTTGTTGGATATCAAAATTTCCTATATTAAGCTAACCTTGAGTTTTATCAGCTATAGGTTCCTAATTATATCCACTTCCTTGTAAAATTGATTGTATATTTTCCCAAACTGCCATATTAACTGTAACTTACATTATATAAAGTAATTAAACTGTGTATAACAGCTAAATTCTTTCCACTATATCTAACTCTTATTTTAATCCATTTATCTCTAATTCTAGCTTCCTTTCTATAAGTCCAAGCATCTACTTTAACACTAGTATAGCCGTAATGACTATAAATGTTTGGAACTCTATCTGAACTTATTAAAGTAGTATTTAAATCATTTGGAATATTACTTGAATTTAAAATAATTGGAGGAAGTATTAATTCTCCATCTTGTGGTAAATAGTTTTCCCAATCAGAAACAAGTATATCATCAGAATCCAAATCTGAATGGTCTACTTTAAATTTGCTTTTAGCATAAGTTTCTGCCCAATTTTCTTCATTCTTTTGATTAAATATAATAGAAGGAATTTGTATATTCCATTTTCCTTCTTTATACCTCGAATTACCTCTTAGTCTTCCATATAAATCAATTGGACTATTTTTAATATGTGTTACCACATTGAACTAATTTAAATCTCTATTCCATTTAATTTCAGAACCAGAAAGATTTTTAAAGTCATAATTAGTATTAATGTTCTCCAACATTTCTCTATACATATGATATACATCATTGTATGTGTCTACTCTCTCATAATATAAAGGGAACATTGAAGACTTCTATTGTTGAACTAATCCTTCACTATCAACAGGATATACTCTATCAAATGTTTTATACTAATTTGTATAATCATGAGTATTAATATTTTCACTGTTTCTGCGTTTAGGATTTCCTCTATAATATTGTTCTTGTGTATATTTATCTGCCATTACATCTGTATAGTATCTATCATACAGTATATTAGAACCTAAATTTTGGAACAATTCTTTAGTAGCTTCTTGTCTAAAATACATTGCTCTTTTATCATTTGAGAAATCATAGTTGTCACCTTCAATTTCAAAATGAAAAGATTCCGGCTCAGCTTTATTAGATATTAATACCAGATTACTAAATATTTTCTATTGACCTATTTTGTCGTTTACTACAAATTCAAATTCAAATGGATGATATTCTCCATACCAATAAGTTGGATATAGGTTTTCTGCAACATCAAAGTTTCCAGCCTGTCCATGTAAATAGAAATCTGTAGTCAATCCAGACCTTTGTTTATCATCGGTAGTTAATAATGGATTCTCAACTATAGAAGATAATGTAAGAGCTATTATTTCTGTAGGTAATTTAGAAGATATTGTAGTTTCAGAAGTAATACTATTTATGTTCATAAGCTTAGGAGTAACATATAATAAGATTACTTTGGATTTATTGAAAGCTTCTTCTAATACTTCATTACTTACTGCAGCTGCTAACTAATTATTATAAATAGTAAATAGTTTATGATGTCCCCAATGATCTTTTTCTAATTGAAATACTACCTACTAAACAACATTCTATCCACTTTCATTAGGAGTAGAATCATGAGTAATTTGTTTAGTTGTTGTAGTTCCATCAGCATTAACCACTGTATAATTTACATTAAATGATTGACTGCTAGTAACATAATATAATTTGGGTAAATAATCTAAATCAGATATAACTGGACCATCTACAAGAACTCCAGTATTTTCTGGAATAGCATAATTACTTTTAGCTAATAAAGATAACATTTTAGAAGTATTTCTATTAAATGTAAAGAACTTAGTATCAATATTAGCAGAGTAAGAAGGAATCCAACTATAGAATGTTATAAATGTTCCAAGTAGTTCATTATAACATAAATTCCATGCTTTTTCTTCATCTTGGAATACATCATCATAGAAAGTAAACATCACATCCTTTTTATTATTATTGTAGTGAGTTTTAACATTTCTAAGACCGACTGTTGGATAAAGTTCTCTTTCTCCTAAAGTAATATTATCAATCAAGAATTTATTTACTTTAAAATCTGAAAGTATTTCAATTTCTTGTCCTTTAACTCTCCAAATCTTTTTAGCTACAGTATCAACTCCATATACATAACCAGCTTCTGATTTTATTACAGATTCTGGCCATTGTGTACCATAAGTATCAGTAATAATAGTAAGCTCTTCAGGAAGAACATTCTATGTATTAATAAATACAGGTTCTCCATCACTTCCTCCAGCTAATATTCTTTCATTAATTACAGCAACTCCAATACCGTGTTCAAATACTACTAATAAGTAACCTTCAAATCCAATAAGTTTTTGAATTGAACCATATTCTTGAGAATAATCTCTATAATAAGTAGATAGAGACATTCTATAGTTGTTTTTGAAAGAATCTTGAATAGCTATAGCAGAATATTGAATTCTATTTGAGAATGTATCCTTTACATAGTTAAGGTCTTGTATAGCTTGATAACATTTAAATCCTAAAGAAGCTCTGTAAGCATCATTATATAATGCTGAATCAGGTAATTTATTTTCTCCTCTTTGGAGTAAATGACTTCTTGGATAGAAACTTCTAGGACTTCCCATTAAGTTCTCTTCAGCCACAAAAGAATGGTCAACAGAACGAAGGGCATAGTTCATAGCACTTCTTATTCTAAAGGTAATCCAACTTCCTATTTGAACTGCATTAACATCTGAACGAGATATATCCTACCATTTTTCAGAATTTTGTACATCGTAATTATCTTTCCAAGTATTTGGGTCAATAATTTTATCATTATTAGGCAAAGAAGGGTCATTGAAATTTCTACTCATTCTATGAGTATATTGATTTATATAACAATCACCTCTCCAGCAGATGTACTCTGTAGTATCATCACTAATATTATATCTATCACTAATAGCATAGAAAGATTCTGAAGAATTCATTCTATTCTGAAATTCTTGTTTAGAATTTATAGGATTGTCTTGATATATATTATATAAACAACCAGTTTCTAATTTTCCTCCGTTACTATAAATAGCTAAATATGGAGAATAATTTCCTCTTACTAAATTCGCTGCTTTATTAATTTTATCAAAATCTTCTTCACCAGCATTATAAACTCCATTATCAACTTCAGCATATTTGAATCTATAAGATTCCTCTTGAGCACCTACTGTAAGTCTATAGACTTTATCTTGAATAGCTACAGTTTTTACATCTTCTGTTACAGTGCATATTGTAACTTTTTGAGAACCTTCAGAAATATTATAATGAGTATTAGATTTCTCATTAAAGAATCTATCATTCTTTACTAATTCAGAATTACTTGTACTTATCTTCTATAATCTGAATTTTCCTCCATTAAATACCTAATTATAGTAAGGTTGATTTAAAGAAAAATCCGGACATATACCAGCATAAGCTATAGAACTAATAGCATAATCAGCACTTACTTTATCTTTTTTATATTTATAAAGTCTAGAAGCATGATCATGTCTTAAAACTCTATCGTCTCCTACAAAGCATTCTGTATAATAAGATTTATTTTCTGAACCTTCTTCTAAAACAGGAGTTTCTAGAGTTTCATCCATAGATAATAAATAGCATTGTGCCAATATATTTGGAACACATTTTTGTCTAACGAAAAACAATCCTCTAATTCCTAAATCCTCTCTTAAATATTTAGATATTTCTCCAGGAACTTTAAATTTTATAGAGAATATTGTTTGGTCATCATAATCCTCTGTATAATGTAATTGGCAAACTCCTTTAGCATTTATATTAGAACCAGATAATGAGTATGAATCATCTTGTTTAATCCAACCCTAATCATCCACTTTTATATAATTTCTGGTAAGAAAGACACCATTATTATTATATAAATCCCCTGATATATTTAAAGGATTTGAAATATCTAAAGTTCCTCCTAACGTATTATATACATTAGATAATGTTCCATTCTAATAAATAAATACAACACCAAATCTATAATATTCCTAGTTAAAATAACCTGTTTTATTATAAATATTTAAAGAGTTGTAATAAGCACCATTGTTAGATACATAAGATTCGTTTAATGAATCAAAATTATTAACAATATTAAGCTAAGGTACAATATGTAAAGCTAAATCTGATAATTCTTTGTAATTATCTGTATTTTTAACAATATTTCCAAAGAATAACATGTTTTTACATTGAGCTTGTGTAAGAATATTATTAGGATTAAATCTTGATATATTCAGAATATTAGCATCCTAATCTTCTGTATCTTCAAAACCATTAACTTGTAAATAAATAGTACTAGAATTTACAGGAAACTTCTTTAAAATCTTCTTACATTCATAAACTCTATTCTATTGATAATCTGCAAAATATCTAACGTAATAAACTTTTAAATAATTATAAGATTTATCAAGATTAGTTAACTTTAATTGTATTCCTTTATTTGCTGATTGATTTTTAATACCTCCATCCATTGATAAAGGGTCTGAATCATTTCCTATAAATACTGGAATTAATCCCGATTCTGCTATAAAATCTGATTCATTATCATCAGCATCACAATAGGTAAAATAGAAACAATACTAACCAACTGGTAATGTACCTTTTACAAATCCTAAATAAGTAATAGTAGGATTAGATTCATACTAAAAATAAAGAGAAGTATCTTTATCAAAAGTTTTTGAATTATAAATATTAGTATCGTTTTCTCCTATTCTATCTACTATTTCATAAGTATCTTTTTCTCTAACTGAGAATCTAGAATTTATTAACCTTGGAATATTTTTATCATCATTTAGTATTAGATTTACAGAACCATCATATGAAGGTTGTACTTCTATATCTACAGGATGATCAAGATCAAAATTAAGCTGGTCAGTATCCATATCAATTATTGAACCTGCTTTAGCCCAAAGTTCTCCAGATTCTGCTTCTATAATATCTTCAGCAGATATTATTCTTCCACGTTTGTCTATCCAGTTATTCTCTTTTTTAGTAAGCAATTCTCCTGTTTTAGTGTTAACAGCTTGATTAGTAGGAACTATATATTTATCATCAATAATGTATAAATCTACATCTGTTTGATAATTATATAGTGGATTATACTCATAAGCCAAATTGCCTTTCTATCTAAGAGAGTTTACATAGACTTCAAATTTTTTATTTAAATTGATCATACTGCATCTACTATGTTGACTGAGTTATATGCTAATACTGTGTGGCTATCCCCACTTGAAGCAGATTGATATTTAGGAATAATACTTCCTTTTCTTACTTTATTGTAAAGTAGTCTATTTTTACCATCAGCTAAATGTGTGCTATCTATATAGAATCTTCCGTCATCTATTCTTTCCAATTTTCCATCTTTCAAGCAGTATACATAAGATGGATTTAGTGGTCTACCCATAGAATCTGTAGTAGCTCCTGTTTTTAGATATACATTTGAAATATTATCTATATCTGCAGTATTAATTGTATCAAAGAATTTTTCAGAAGAAACTAAGTTATAACTAACAGTATCGGGATTTAATGTAGGAGCTTTAGCAGAAAATACTAAATTACCACACCTAGAATTTGATGTAATAATATTATTAATATTAGTTCCATCAACTACTTTATAAGTAATAGTGTAGGTTAAGGGAATATTATATGAATTATAATATTTATAATCATCTTTAGCTGTATAATTAAATCCATCTCCTAAATAATCATTATACATACAATAAACTAACTCTTTATTGCCGACACCTTTTTTAATAAAGTTTACAATATTAGTTTCATTTTTATTAAAAAGATTAGGGAACACGGCCCATTCTCCATCCGGCATTTTCCACCAGACTCTAGTATGAGATGATCCATTAGTACCGCTAGTCTCTCCTTCTGTTCTAGTAAAGTAATTTTCATTACAGAAGAGATATAAGAAAGTGATTGCATCCGTATCAATTTCATTATTAAACATTTGATATATATAACTAGCTAAACTACTAATATTAAATACAGATCTAGAATCACCGTGTTCTTTTGATACACCAAACCATCCATTTGGAGTTTCAGAATCTGGAGGTAAGCTTACATTAGTGCTATTCTATTTAGTTACTACATTAATATAGTGTTCATCGCCATGACCTGAACGTGCATCATAATTAACTACAATTCCACCATAACTTCCAGTTGTAGGCAAAACTCCATTAGTAGTTAATACTTCGGAGAAATCATCAAAAGCATTCTATACATGACTTATTTTAGTTCCTTTACCCTTATAAGCATCATAATATTCAATACTACCCTATACAGTATTTGTTGTATTATTAACATTAATTTTAAGAACATCCTGACTCTATAATGCATCCTAAGGATTATTAGTTCCAGAAGTAGTAAGTCTTGGACCTTCTGTAGTTGTTAACAACGATCTAAATGTAGAATCATAATCATTCTCATTAGGATTCTTAATATCACCAATACTAGAAATATAAGCTCTATCAATCTATATTTTATCCATATAGTTATTATTAATATTCACAGTATCAGGATATAAATCAGGTTTGTCTATAACAAACTTAGAAGAAACCTCTATAGAAACTCTTTGTGTATGTTTATATAAATAACTAATAGCATCCGACCCATGTTTTATTAATTCTCCCTCAGGTTCTTCATAAGGTTTTCCACTTCCGTTCTTTATAGTAGACTTAGAAGTAGGACTAATTCTCATTTTATCATAGAACTCCGTGTTAGAATTGTCTACATTACAAAAATCAGAGACATTAGAAGAGGCATGATAAAAATCATTAAATAATTCTGTTGTCAATAACCATCTATTTGAATCATTTATAGGAACGTCTGATTGTAAATAAACTCCAGTAGCAGTATTCATAACAAAGTATGAAGCAGTTACCTAGTAAATAGTTCTAGGAGATAATCCTAATTCATCCCAAGAAAAACTTACAGTTTGCTTGCCATTATACATTGGTAAATAACCTTGTTTAGGATATTCAATACTTGTTATAGAACCTGGTTTAGTAAATTTAAATTTTAAATTAGCGAAAGACTTTCCATATTCTGGATAGGCATTAAATGCAAATGTTAATAATGTTGTTTTCTTCTCAAAATTATTATAAAATTTCCAACCACTAAATGAAACTTCTCCACTTCCTAGTAAACTTAGATTAATAGAACTCTTAGTTGATAAACCTTTTAAATATACTCCAGGAGTATCAATATCAGCTTTAACTCCAATTATATAATCAAATATTTCATTATTTCCAGTAATATTTGTGTATTTCTTTACTATTTTAACAGTATATGTATTAGTACTTGGATTATAAGTACTGTAATCTACCTAGGTATCTGTTGGAGTATAACCTATAACATCAAATCCAAAATCAGAAGAAACTGTACCTTCATCAAAAGTTGCATAATATTCATTAGAGTTGCTACCATGACCTACTGCTCCATCGGGACAATTATATGTTATATATCCTTCAAACCATAAAGTAGCTTCTCCATTATTATAGGTTCCATAAACATTATAATTAAAATTTTCTATATGATTCATAGAAAGTTTTAAATATAATGGACCTACTAATTTGTATGCATAGGTATTTGCAGCTATTTTCTAACGCTCTTTAATAAGTTTGGCATCTTCAATAGTTTCTGAATTAAATGTATTTGTAAATGCATCAGATATAAAATATCCATCATTAAGCTTAAATACTTCAGAAACTTCTGAATCATATTTAACAGGTTGCCAATCATGACTTCCATTTTCTCCAAAATCTTTCCATCTACAAAGAGTTTTAGTAATATCTACAAACTCATTCTATGAATTTAATACACCTAATTGTAAAGTATATTTTCTATTTTTAGGAGAATATGCTTTATTACCTTGAGTATTATTATAATTTGTTAATATACTTTCTAACTCTGAAAGACCTTCAGAATATATTGCAAATTTATCTCCAGCTCTAAGATTTAAATCATTAGTTAAAGGAATCATAAAAGAGTCTGATTTTAATACATTTATGTTTCCTAATGATGGGTCTTCTTCAACATTGGAACTATGGGTATTTGTAAATATACTAAAATCAAATCTTCCACTGTTTGTTTCTTGACTACTTAATTTTTTCTAAGGAGATGGAAAACTTCCAATCTATGATTTATTAGTAATAGGATTATAAGCAGCTACATAAATAATTCCACCATATTCTTTCATTCCTACGGGTTCATATCCAGGTGGAAGAAAGGCTTTATCTACCCTTCTATTACCCATATCATTCTGCAATATAACCTCATTTCCATTCATAGTAATCAGAGTTCCATTCAAGCAGTCTGTTAAGGTATCATTACTCTAAACCATTGGGTGTGTGTCGAGTTGCATACCTTTGGTAAACTAATTGGTAGCTTGTTCCATATTACTATTGTATATATTTAAATTTATTTTCAGATGTAAGTAAATCTTTCATCTGTAAAGGATCTCGAACAATTATAAGTTCGGCATTTTCTGTTTTAATTTCTTTATAATATTTTGTCATCCAACTTGTCCGTTCTTCCTTTAATCTAAAGATATACGGAGCATAGGATTCTTTAATTTTCAATTCCTCTAATAATTTAAAAAGAAACACATCTTTAAATACTTTATATTTCTTTTTATCTTGTTTTAAATATTCTATATACTAGGACTCGGACCTAGTGAAATAATAATATCCATCCCATTTAGATTTAGTTCTCTAAAACATATAAGCAATTCTTTTAGAGAGCTTGTAACAATATGTTTTAAATACTGTTAATCTTCCAGATGGAATTTTTCCTATAAACATAAATTCTTTATTAGTAATCATTGAGACATCATTACCTGCTCTTACATACTAAAGTATCATTTTCCAGCCGTAAACTAAAATTCTTTTTACTTCTTCTCTTGACAATTCTGGAAATTTTTCATGAACCGAGTCAACATAATCATTAACTTTCGTTATTTTCATTTAACAATAAACTTTACCTTCATTAGTATATTTAACAAGTTTATCTCTTAAATGCTTATTTACATAAATAGGATATTTTTTTCTGTGTAACATATTGTCAGATTTTCCATGAACATAAAGATACATCTAATATCCAGTAAATAATGATTCCAAGAAATCTACTTTTTTAAATTTACCATTTTTTCTAACTCTTTCAAATTCTGAACCTGTAATGGCTTCCATATGAATTTCTCCTCCCTAAGAACCTACTCCTTGTATTTTGAAAGTGACATTATTTTCAATAACATCTTCCAATATCTATTGAACACCTTCTCTAAATACTTGTTTAACAAGCTAACGTTGTTTAACTCTTTGAGTATATTTCTTTATTAGAGATTTACATTTCTCATATGGAAACCTTACAAATATATCATTTAAATTACAGGCCCAGCCTATAGCAAAATGTTTCATATTATCTTAATGGTTTATAACCTTTGCCAAAGCGTTTTCTATCCCAAGAAGTACCAACTTCTAAGATAGCATCCATATCGTTCTAAGATAGTTGCTTTACTCTAGCCTAATCACATTGCTTATGCCATCTAGCTTCTAACATTTGAGACATTTTAATTTTATCTCCATTATTAGTTTTTAGACCTTCTTTAAAATTAATCATCCAAGCTATATAAGTAGCAATTGCTTGAGCTTCTTTATCAGTTATTTCTGGCAATCCATCTTCATCAAATAAAATACCTTTATAAAGAACATTAACTCTTCCATAATTATGAGTAAAGTATAATTTGTCATTAACCTGCTCATATTTTAAAACTTTTCCAGGTAAGTAGTAAGGTCCTTGATATAATTTAGAAGATTCTATTTGAGTCTCTATCATTGCAGTTTCATGGTCTCCGTAATCCTGTAAATTAGTATGAGAATTCCAATCCTCATAAGAAGCTGTTACCAATTCAATACAACTATCTCCATTTATATCTAATGCGTTACAAGGAAGAGTTATAGAATTATCGGAAGGATCAATCATAGTAGAGAATCTATACATTTTACGATTCTTATTACCTATTGATTCCCAAGCTAATAAACCATATTCTTCCATATCAGCATCATCCATATTTATTCCGTACAACATATCAAGAAGCACGGAAACATAATGAAAGTTCTGCATAATTATCCAGCGGCATATTTCTAATCATTAGGTAGGATAGGTGCTGCATATTGTCTATAATAGCGTAACTTCTATTGAGTTAATCTATCCTTTATTACTATATCTAAAAAGTTCATATTGTTGTCTATCTATGTAACTCTATCTTGTGGATTTTCTTCATCTGCACAATTACATTGAAATTCTTCTAATTGACGAGGGTCTTTAAATACTGCTATAATTGAAACTTGTTTAATTAAAGGAGCTTCAAATATATAACAATCTAATAATCCATCATTATTTGGAGTTACATCAATATAAACCCAAGGTTTTGATTTACCTCTTTTTCTATATTTCTAATATGTTTTAATCTTATCTATATTCTATGTATACACAGTAAATGGATGTTGTTTATCAGAAGAACCTAAATATTTAATAGAATGTCCTAATCCAAAATCTAATAATACTTGAGGTATTTGGAAATGGGCTGTAGGAGTTCCGCAAACTTTTCCACTACATCTACATCTATCTAATGTATCACAATCTACAGGAATACAATTTATAGACGCAACTAAATCATCTATAGGTAATATTCCTTTTAACATATATTCTTTAATGACTGCCAATCTCATTTGAACAATTTCTTCTTGAAGTTGTTCTTTTGACATAGACATATTCTGATGATATCCCCTTAATCCAGATACTACATCGTTAAATACTGCATCGGCTAGTCGTTCTATTGATGTCCAAGCCATAATAAAAAAAATAAGCTAGACTAGACCACAAAGGTCCGGTCTAGCTTTAATATTAAAAGTTAAAATTAATCAACTAGGTTTAATGATGTTCCAAATGGATTAGCTAACTTAGTATCAGCAGTTGTAGCAACAGCTGAACCCTTAAGAGCATAAAGTGCATCATAAACAGCCTTAGCAGGAGTACCAGCTTGTGTATGCTTACCAGCTACATAAAGAACATGAGTAGTTACAGAAGTAGCTCTGTCACCTACAACAGTACCAGCGATACCATCTCTATCAACACACATAGTGATGATGAATTGAGTATATTCTTGACCTACGATAGGAAGTTCACCAGCATCCTTAGCAGGAGACCAGAAACCAGTATTAGCAGCAGTTGGAAGTCTTAAGTTATGGATAATCCAATTATAATCACCAAATGCTTCAAGACCTGGAAGAATAGCAATTAAATCACTACCAACTTCAGTCTCAACACCAGCCTCATCTAAGTAATATTGCTTACCGTTACCATCCTTAGTCTTAACTTCTCCATTGACAACCTTATAAATTACTGGAACACCTTTCTTAATAGTGATGAAATCACCTTGGTCAGCGCAACAGTCAATTGTATAAGCTTTAGGATCATATGCTTGAAGTTCAGCTCTCTTGATTAACTGATATCCATTAACGCAAGTGAAAGTTACTTTACCAACAGCGTCGGCAGCTTCAATGTTATTACCTGGGTCAGCGGCAACAGCAGCAGTAGCTGTATAAGTTACATCAAGAATCTTCTCCTTCTCACCTGTTTGGAAAAGAATAAACTTATCAGCAATAGCCTTTACTCTCTTAGCTATTACATCAGCAGTATCAGTAGCCTTTACAGGGAACTCTACATAGAAAGGCTTTCCTTTGTAAACTAAAGCATTAGAATAGAAAGAATCTTGGCTTCCCATTGAAAGTCCTAAGTAAAGAGCGATACGACCAGTTGTTTCACCTGTTTGAGGAATAACATCAGCCATATCGAAAGTAACTGCACCAAGTTGTTCAGCAGATGGTGCTTTAACTTGAATAGAAGTAATAGTAGCAGCATCAAATCTAGTATTACCAATTCTTAAAGAAGGGGTTTTGCTAGCACCGCTATTATCTATTAAATTCTTCTTAGCACCTGTAGTGCTGATTTGATTGTAAACAGATTGTGTTGTAAAACTAAACATAATTTATTAAATTTTTAATTAAGCAGTCTAACCCGCTGCGTCTGGGGCCTATTGTTGAGCTGGATTTGCAATAGACTGACTAACTACTGGGTGAGTTTGGAGTCTCTGATCAGAGATATTCTCCATTATTAATGTTACCAACTCATTTATTATCTCTTGACATACATAATCTGGGAACTCTAATTCTTGTGATGTATCCTCAGTTGTATCAAGTTGTTTTTGTGTAAGACGTATATGTTGTGGCGCTTTGATGTAATCTACATAAACATCAGTTAATTCAAATACTGAATCATCAGTACCATATCTGATTTCTATTCTTACTTCAGAACGATTTCCATAACGTATCTCTGCTCCTTTTTCTCTTAAAGATGCTTCTTGTACATCACTTCCATTATGTAATTTAATAGATTCTGGACCTCCAGCACCTTCTACTATAGGTTTACCTATTCCATCATTTCCCAATGATGTAGAATTAATTGAAGAAACAAGACTACTAATATCAGTACCTTTTCCAGTTACAGAATTATAAGGATTGGTAGGATTAGTAGCACGGTTTACAGTAACTATTCCTGTATTAGGGTCTGTAGTTGCTGTGTCTTTTTTACTATTAATATTATGTATATAATAATAAGGTTTCTTATATGTAGGTTTATTCCAAAAGTTATCAATAACTTGTGAATACATATCGGCAGTTAAACGTTTAGCTGGAGCTCTCCAAGTATCTCCGGCATTATAACATTTAAATGTCTTTTTAACCTTATAAATACAAATACAATTTAGAAGATGTAAGTAATCGTTAGGCATCACAATTTCATAATTGGCTCCATTAGCTAATGATAATCCAGAATAATCTGTAACCTTTGTAGGCTTTAACATAGCTGTAGCCTTTAATACTCTTAAATCGTCTGTAGTTTGCTGACTAATATCATAAATATTATATCTTTTATTAGTATAATTATTTATGGCTTTATTAGCAAAATAATTAAAGTCTTCTAAAAGAATATTAGTTGCATTGTCTTTATTAAGCTCAATTAATACGCCTTCATAAAGTCCTCTTGAAGTCACTTATTTAAATATTTATAAGTTGTTGAGAATTATTTTTCTTTCTCATTCTCGATTAAATCGGGAAAAGTATCTTGCTTAATGAGTTTAACTACACTAGCATGTTTTGGGTCTTTTAGATATAATATGGCAGCTTCATCGGTAGCTCCTAAAACCACATTATCTGCATATGTATAAACTTTATTTTTATACATAATAACATGCTTGTCTCTGGCCTCAATGAACAGTAATCTAATTGCTGTATCACCTCCAGTGTATAGACTAATAATTTTTTCAGGATCTTGCTCTGCTACTTGTAATAGATAATCTGTTACATCTGCATCAGGCATATTATCCATTCTGTGTCCAAGTAATTTGGCTCTAAGTACTCTTCCTTCTGCACCTCTTTCATCATTATAAATGTAAGACTCAGCGTCATGCTTTAGCTTCTTACGTGAAACTCTTCTAGTTGCTTCAACACCAGGTCTTACAACATAAAGTTCAGCTGTACCATAACGTCTAGTTTCCTTATTATAAAGGTCCTTAACACCATAAGGTCTCATATCACCGTTGATGAGAGAATTACCTTTGGAATCCTTAGAATAATAGTCTGGGGCAATAAAAGGATTATGTTTAATTGCTTCCCATTTAAATCTATCACCAATCTTATCTAAATCAAAAGTCATACCATCTACAACATTAATTACTGCATCTTCTCGAATAAAATAGTCTCTATTAGGGTCATTTAATTCCTTCTCAGAAAGAATCATATTACCATTCGAATCTACTCTCTTTACACAATCGGGCCAGTTGCCGGTTTTAGGATCTCTACAAGGTTGCATTTTAATTACAATACCAACCTTTCCTCTTACACTTTTAAGTACTATCTTGTTCGATAAATCAATTTCCTATTTAGTTTCCTTTGCCATATTATTCATTAACATAAAATTTCTAATACATTGATAGGGGCTCCTAGCTATTCTAGGAGAACCCCATCAACAATATCTATTTATAAAGTATAATCAATTAATTACACTTCCTTTAAAACGTAAGACTTGTAAGGATTAAATAAAGCTAATGAGCTATAACCCCACATAATACGTTTTGCACCTGCAACAGGAGTAGAAACTTCACCAGACTCTAAACCTGTTAATCCACCAACACCCTTGATGAATGACTGCATCATGTCACCACCCTTAAGAGTGAACAATCCAATTGGTGGTCTGCTATTGTCAGTCTTATCACCAGTTAGGTCAATTGCAATAGCGTAACCCTTCTCATAACCAAATTCTCTAGAGAATGTTCTATCAACCTTGAATGTGATTTCGTTACCCATCCATCTGTAAGTATCGAAGCCTCTAGCACCAACTTCAACATAACCATTAGCCTTCATAGACCATAGGTATGTACCATCAGTATGGTATTGAGCTAGATATGTATCAAGTAAGTCACCAAGTTGATAGTAGAAAGCTTCGTTACAGATGAACATATACTTGTTACCTGTAGCATTACGAGCCTTCTCGTTCAAGCTTTGGATAGCAGTTCTTAATACATTGATAGTAAGCTTATTATAAGCATACTTACTAGCAAAAGCTTCTACCTGAGGAATAAGTCCATCAGAAATGTAGATAGGTCTGTTAGTTTGTGGGTCTACGATAGTTGCCTTACCGTTTTCATCAACGTTACCCTTAGAGAATAAGAGAGCGTTGTTACGTCCTTCCAAGAAGGTGTTAAGAAGAGTCTTCTGAACAGTATCCATTCTATAAATAGTTTCTGTCATAGAACCTTGATCCTTACCTTCAGCAACCTTAATAAATACGTTTTCTAAAGCAGCATATCTTTCAGAGTAGTCAGCATCGAAACGGTGAGTTTGAATGTAACCTCTGTGTTTTTCAACGTTAGACTGCCACTTAGTGTAACCTTCTTCGTGCATTTCAGGCATGTTAGCTGTAATCCATCTTGTCTTATCACCAGGTTGACAAGCTGTTACATCAAGGATAGTATCATAGTTGTTATCAACTAATCTTACTACACACTCCCAATAGTTGTCACCTTTACGTGTAGGACGAGCTACAACCATACATTGCTGACCTGAATTTTCAATCTTGAAGATATCATATTTCTCGTAGTATCTTTCTCTGAAAGCCATGATAATTTCAGTACCACCTGCACCATCACCTTCTGGTACAGCAGCAAATTCGATTCTCTTAATGTAGTTAGTTTCGATATCGTAATCGTACTGGAAGGCATTTAGAGATTGATATTTATTACCATTACCCTTAGCATCAGTATAGAATACATTCTTAAGAGATTCAGTTAGGAAAGAAGCTGTTAAATCAGTATACATTCTTGATACAATACCAAGACGTTGTGGTTTAACTCCAAGATACTTATAGAAGTCTTCATAAGTTCTTGTATCTCCCATAGTAGGGATGTTAGAAACAAAACTAGCTATTTTCATATATTATAATATCATTAATCGTCATCGTCTAAATCATTTATACTTTGATAAGAACGATACGGATTTTTGTTGTTATTATTGTTTTTGTTTGAATTATCTATTACTACAGTAGGTCTAGTTTGTACTCCTTTCTTTCCATCTTCCAAACCCTTTTTATATTGGTTTTCGGATACCAATTTTATCTATTGTGCAAAATAGTCGGAAATATTATTGAAAGCCTCCTCACCATTAAGAATAAACCACGCAGCTCTTGTTAGGGTTTCTGGATCTTGTAAGGCTTCGAACAAATAATTCTTTCCAGCTTGATCTCTTGAAAGCATAAACTCAGCTAATTCTTCTCTATCAGCATCTTCGAAATTTAAATCGAAATTACCGACAGAATTGAATCCTTGAATAGCGTCCACTACTTGAGCTTGGTATTGTTCAAAAGCTTCCTGCTATTCTTGTTCTCTTTGAGCTTCTTCTTGCTGAGTCTTTAAATCTTCTCTCTCTTTATACTCTTTACGAATTCCTTCAACTTGTTTCTTGAAAAATTCCTCATTGGTTTTAACAGTATTCAAAGCTTGTGCAGCTTCTTCATCCGATAGTTCTCCAACCCTAGACTCTAAATCTAAGAGGAATACCTCATCATCTGATAAGTCATCAATCTTATATTGAGGAGTTACCTCAACTTGTTCACCAGCTATTTGTTGTAAATATTCTTGAGGACTAAGATTACTCTGTCTAATTTGAGTTAACAAATTAATTTCATCTTCTGTTAAACCATTATCATTATCTTCATGTTGTTCTTCTAAAGGCATATTTAGAATATTAATTTTCTCTTCGTTTGATAAGTCATTCCAACTACGTTGAACTAATTGACCATTATCATCCTCAAAATTAATATTGTTTAAATCATCTATACCTCTAGTCTTTAAAAAATCTGACATAAAGTCACCTTCAGGTTGATTTTGAGGAGGCTCCTATGCAGGAGGTGTGTCCTAAATTTGTTCCTGACCAGGTTCAAGAATGTCGTCGTCATCTAAATCATCAATTCCTATTGCCATAATATATAAAATTAATTAAAATGAAAACAATAAATTTTCATATTACAAATATATATTAATCATTTATTGTTTTCAAAATTTTTATTTTAAGTAGTCAAAATTTAAATATCTAACGAAATTTATCACTGTTTACAATCTTCTTATTAAAATCTGCCATGTATTATTTATTACATAGATGACATTAATGCAACGTCGTATACAGTTGGGTTAGTAGAATATGCTGTACCTTCAGTAGCAGTACT
>JAEEGL010293870.1_pt1 | contig 22131 bp, 25 predicted proteins | sample 9134231 | NCBI WGS metagenome assembly JAEEGL01 (sample SAMN16246548, study PRJNA631951) | gut metagenome | biome: gut microbiome; feature: rumen; material: fiber-attached | host: Bos | place: Iran: Karaj | collected 2018-10 | reverse complement strand
TATACAAAAATTGTTCAAAAAAAGTGTTGACATAAGCATTTTTTCACGTTATTATAGAGGTAACTTCTGAATAAAAAAATTACTCGGAAGTCAAAAACAAAAATATAGCCAAAATAACTCCACACTCTACACGAAAAGACCGGTTTTCCTCGCAGTTACCGGTCTTTTCACTTGCTTAATGATATTTTTTTATGTTAGTTTTTACAAAAATCGCGTAGCGATTTTTAATAATCAAAAAAACGAATCGGAATTCACTTTCGATTCGTTTTTAATACTAAGTTCTTTGCTAAAATTTCTTTCAAAGAAAGTTTAAGCCTATGTGGTGGAGCTGCCGGATACTGCCTCCGGGTCCGAAAAATCACGTGGATATCATTCTACGCATATAGTCTGCTGTTTCATCTCGGCGGATACTAGCAGCAGCAACAAACCAAACTGCTAGACGCCATGACTAAATTTTCGAGCAATCTGTCGTCAGTTAAATCACCTTATTCCCGTTGTATGATAATTCGAATCCTACGGAACCTTAAATCCGAACCAGCCTATAGATATAAATTAGGCAAAAGCTGGCATGTATGCAACATGCGTTAGCTTAGTGTTTTTAGCACTTATTTAATACTTACGGTATTCAATCGACGCGCCTGATATCTGTTAATAATCCGTCTAAGCTTTGTCAGCCCCAACTATCTGTTATTATAGCACTCTCCCCTTAAAATTTCAATACCGCCTAGGCTTATTTTCTAAAATGCTAGGCTTAAAAATTGTGGCCCCGGTTGTAAAATTTTCACCCCCATGCTATCTAGGGCTCATGATTGCAAAAATATATTCCGCCATTCCTTACGGTTTTGAGGGCCGGCTAGTCGAGGTTGAGGGCGATATCAACCGCGGCCTCCCCGCCTTCAACATCGTAGGCATGGCCAATAAAACCATCAACGAAGCTAAGGAACGTGTCAAAAGCGCCATCTTAAACTCTGGGTTTATGTTCCCGAGCAAAAAGATCACCATCAATCTCGCCCCAGCAGATCTCCTAAAAAACGGCTCATTTTTGGACCTACCCATTGCGTTATCGGTGCTAGTCCTCTCTGGCCAGCTACTCGAGCGAGACCTAGAGGATAGTTTGTTCGTGGGAGAGCTCTCTTTAACTGGCGAGCTTCGCCCAGTTAAAGGCATCATCAATATCGTCGAATTAGCTAGGAATTCTGGCACTCGCAAAGTGTTTGTGCCAATTCAGAATCTTCCGCAGGCGCAGCTGGTTAAAGGTGTCGAAATATATGGCGTGAAAACGCTAAAAAGCTTGTTCTTACAGCTCAAAAACCTCCAACCGCTAACTTATGCATCCAAAACTAAAACCGGGCTTAAAACGGCTCCTACGGCCTCGTTTGGGCCGTTTCTAGACCACATTAGAGGCCAGGAGCTAGCCAAGCGCGCCGTGGCAATTGCGGTAGCTGGCCATCACAATATCCTCATCTCCGGGCCACCAGGGGCCGGCAAAACCCTGCTCGCCCGTGCCGCCGCCAATCTACTCCCAGATCTCACCGAAGAAGAACAGATCGACATCACCAAAATCTACTCCCTGGCTGGCCTCACAAGCGACGAAATCATCAGTTCCCGCCCCTTTAGAAACCCACATCACACCTCTAGCTTGATCTCACTTGTGGGTGGTGGCGCCAGCATTACCCCTGGCGAAATCTCTCTAGCGCACAAAGGTATTCTCTTCCTTGATGAAATCCCCGAATTCCCCCGCGCTACCCTAGAAGCGCTTCGTCAACCTTTAGAAGACAAAACCATTTCCCTGGCCCGCGCCGGCGAAAAGACCACTTACCCCGCCGATTTCATGCTGATTGCCACCATGAACCCCTGTCCTTGTGGCTACTACGGCGATCCAACTCATAAGTGCACCTGCACCACCACGCAAATCCAAAACTACAAAAAAAGGCTCTCCGGCCCGCTTTTTGACCGTATTGACCTTAATATTACGGTCGAAAAAGTAAAAAATACCGAACTCATAAATCCCAAAATAACAGATAGAAAGCAGCACGACGTTGTAAAAAACACAATAAATAACGCCATCAAAGCTCAACAAGCGCGTTACGGCCGGCCGGACATTTTCAATAGCTCGCTTTCGTCCTTTAATGTGTCAAAATTACTCGTTTTAGAACCCGCAGCCAGGCGACTTCTTGCCAAAGCTTCCGAAAGTCTCAACCTTTCCGCCCGCGCCTACTTCAAAACTATCAAAGTCGCCCGCACTATCGCAGACCTAGACGGTTCAAGCACTATCAAAACCGCCCACATCACCGAAGCACTCAACTTCAGAAAACGCTAATTCCCCTTGAAATTACCTGAAAAACTTGGTATAATCACCCCAGATAAAAAGATTAGAAAGGATCACTATCAGCAATTCACTCAACCGCACCAAAATCAACGGCGAAATCCGCTATCCGGAAGTCCGCGTTATTGGTGCCAGTGGCGAACAACTCGGCATTATGTCTAGCCGCGAAGCTCAGCTTCTTGCTAAAGAGCAAGGTGTAGACCTCGTCGAGATCGCTGCCAATGCCAACCCTCCAGTTGTAAAAGTCATCGATTGGGGTAAATACCAATACCAAAAGATGAAAGAAGAGGCCAAAAACCGCAAAAAAGCCCGCGAAAAACAATCCGAGCTCAAGCAAATGAAGATCGGCCTCAAGATTAGCGATAATGATCTAGGTATCAAAATCCGCAAAATCCGCGGTTTTCTTGAAGATGGTGACCACGTTAAAATCCTGATTGTCTTCCGTGGCCGCGAAATGGCTCACAAAGAAATCGGCGAACAACTCTTAAATCGTATTCTTGAAGAGCTCAAAGACGACGCTATCGTCGATGGCAAGTCTCAATTCAACGGCCGTAACCTTTCAATCGGCATTCGCCGCAAATAATCTTGCATTTTTACTCTGTCTTTGCTATAATAATCCTCACAAGTCGATTTTTTATGTGTTGAGCATAAAAAGGCCTGCAATAAAATGACGCCCAACGGTTCCCTACACCCCAAAGCGCCGTAAACATCAACTAAAGTAGGAAAGGTATAATATGCCAAAACTTAAAACCCATAAGGGTACTGCTAAGCGTATCAAAATTACCGGCTCCGGTAAACTTGTTCGCGAGCGTGCCTATGGCAACCATATTCTTGCCAAAAAATCTAAAGCCCGCAAACGCAACATGAAAACTGCTGCAGTTATCAACGGCAAAATCAAGAAAAACGTTAAAACTGCATTAGGAGTTTAATCATGAGAGTCAAACGTGGAGTCGCAGCACATGCGAAACATAAGAAAATCTTAAATGCCGCTAAAGGCATGCAACACGCCCGCACCCGTAGCTTCCGCTTGGGCAATCAAGGCGTTATCAAGGCTCTTCGCTATTCATATCGCGATCGCCGCAACAAAAAACGTGACCTCAGAGCTCTCTGGATCACCCGCATCAACATCGCTTCTCGCGAACTTGGTCTTTCCTACTCTCAGCTCATCGCTGGTATGAAAGCCAAAAACATCAATCTTGATCGCAAGGTCCTCGCTGACCTCGCTGTCAACGATCCAAAAGCTTTTGCACAAATTGTTAATACGGTAAAGGAGAAATAATATGGCTATCTGCGAAATTACCGGCAAAGGTAAAATGTACGGTCACAACGTTTCATTCTCCCAACGCCACACCCGCAAAGTTTTCAAACCAAACGTTACCAAACGCACTTTGGTCATCAATGGCCAAAAAGTTAAGTGCAACGTTTCTACCTCTGCTCTTCGCACGTTAAAGAAAAAAGGTTTGCTAGACGACAAAAAAGCTGCAAAATAAGCTTGAATAAAAAATATCACCCCGAGAGGGGTGGTATTTTTTGTCTTTTGCAGACCTAAATGAGCTATCGATAAGCCGGGTTCTGTATCTATGCAAGCATAGACGATGACCATCTATCTAGACGCTACATTGCTATAGCGCTCAAGCGGTGAGCGTGCATCCCCGAGTCAGGGTATCTAGCACTCCTTGCAGCCAGTAGGGTTTGCCGTCATAGCGTGTCGCCACACCATGCTGTGAGCTCTTACCTCACTCTTTTCACCTTTACCTGCAAAACAGGTAGTTTTGTTTCTGTGGTACTTTCCCTATTCTTACGAACGGTCGCCGTTAGCGACTACCGTGCTCTTTGCTGCCCGGACTTTCCTCTTGGAAACCCAAGCGGTCATCTTTCAAGCTCCCCTACATTTTAGCAAAAAAACTCTAATTTTTCAACATCTGGTCGATAGCCAAATTGGCTTCTCGATCGGCCGCCGCATTTTGCGATCTTGGTACATGCGTAAACGCCACCACCTCGAAATCTTCAAGCAATTTTTGTACATCCTCGTAAATCGGCAAGATGTCTTGATTTTTAATTTGGAAAATCCCATTCATCTGGTTTGCCACCATCAAACTGTCCGTTACAAAGCGCACTGACTTTAACCCCAAATCAATCGCTACTTTCATTCCCTCTTCAAGTGCATAGTATTCTGCCACTCTAGACGTGGCAAAGCCGATAAACTCGCCACCCTGCTTTAGTACTTCCCCATTTTCAGAGACAACCACATAGCCAATACCAGATGGGCCCGGATTCCCTCTCGAGGCACCGTCCACATACACCGTAGCCGAATTTGCCGTATCCCGCGGCGAAACTTTATTAATGTTAAGGTGTCCGTTTTCGATTTCAAACACCATCATAGTGGCTTCGTTCAGCTTCACACCAGCCATTGCTGGATCGCGCAAAAACTTATAGGCCGTGTACCGATCGCGCGGGTCTGGTTTTGCCCCGTCCACCACTTGCACCTCATATACTATATATAAATTGCTCAGCTGGCTCGAGCCTTCAAGCGCCAAAAATGTTATCACATCCTTCAACTTCAAAGAAGTTGCCGAAAGTCCAACGTTCTCAGAGAGAGAACGTACCATAGCCTCTTCTGGTTGCTCGCCAAAAGCAATCTTGCCAGTAGGAAGTTCCCAAAAAACCGGGGCCTCGCTACGACCACGGTTACGTTTCAAAACTAGAACTCCGTCTGAGTTTCGAATAATCCCAACTACGCGAATTCTTTGTTTCATATCCCACCAATTAATATCATAAAACCCTATCAGCCTGTTTTCCCCGTAATAGATACAAGGTGGGTAAAATCTTATGCGCTACACCCACGGGTGTATGCCACGAAATCCCTAAAACATGATTATTCAGGAAAATCATGCTGCCGATAGGGCTACTTTAATTATATCACATGCACGCCAACGACCCAGTAGAAAAAGTCGAGGATACCATTAATGCCGCCAGACATAATGTTCGAGAACGCACTACCAAATACCAGAATCAGCGCATAAACAATCAAAACGCCATAAGTTTCCATTTGCAACAAGAACCCACGTACTACGTCTGGTGAAATAGCATACAAAACTCTTGAGCCATCGAGTGGCGGAATCGGAATGAGATTAAAGATCATAAAACCAAGATTTGAAAAAACCATCTGTTGGAAGAAAAAGCCTGCCAAATCAGGGTGGTAAATCAACGCCGTGAAATGCCCAATGAGAAAGAAAATAAAAGCTAAGAGAAAATTAGTGAGCGGCCCGGCTACTGCTACAAGAGCCATTCCCCATTCACGCCACTTAAGATTACGTGTATTAATTGGCACTGGTTTAGCCCCACCAAAAATTGGCGCATGCATTGCATATAATAATACTGGCACCAAAATCGACATAAACGGGTCAATGTGTTTCAAAGGGTTAAGGCTTAGCCGCCCAGCTTCCTTGGCGGTCCTATCGCCCAAAAAGTACGCCGCCACCCCGTGGGAGAGCTCATGCAAAACCACCGAAATCACAATGATTACGATGACAATAATAAATTCTGCTACCTGCACCCTAAAATTCCTAGTTTAAAACTACGATTTCTCTAACGGTTGGCAAACTATCTAAGCCTTTTACTTTTAATTTCTTATCGGTACGAGCGCTAAGCTTAAGTTCAGCCACCATCGAATCAACGTTGCCCATCGAAACAATAATTTTTGGTTCAATCTCACGCACAGCCCTTACCGAAGAGGTACAAAGCACATCAGCTACGCCAAGATCATCGAGGCCCTCCTCAATTCCACCAACAATACCAGTGTGCACACCACCAATTTCGACATCATAAATAGTTTTGCCACCATCAGTAGGGATACCACGCACAGTAGCATCACCGATCTCGAACTCACCAGGGCCAGTGATTTTGCCAACCATCAAGCCTGCATCTACTGTGGCATCAGCGATATTAAAAGTAATCGATGTTTTTTTAGTGATAATCGTCACTTCGTCTGGATTTTTGCTTTCGATTTCGAACATTTTTTACCTTTCTTTTATGATTTTCTCTGGATCAACAATTTCAGTAATTTCCATTTCCATCACGTCCATCACAAACCTATCACGGACGCTCTTCCTATAAACAAAATCTTCTGGGGACATAATCACATAATTGATTGGTTTGCCTTGCTTTTTCTCGACAACTTCGGCCCAACGAGTAAGCTTCTTGGTGCGATCGTCACCGATAATCAAGAGGTCAACACCATCTTGACCAGGCAAACGATTGGTAACTACGAGGCCACTAAGATAGTTTTTGACTGGACGGCAAAGTGTTTCCCAAATGCTCTCTTTTGCTTCTTTTTCCTGTTTGCCACCATCCTTTTTAGCAAAGATTTCAATCATTGCATGACTGAATGGATGTTTTTTATTGGCTGAGTAATAAATTTTGTTATCAAAAGTCTCTTTTTTAATAATATCGATGCTCTCCAAATTGAGGAGCTCTCTGCGGACGGAATTAATTTGTTCATCAATTACGCGAGCCATCTCGCGCACATAAAAAGATTTCTCAGGATTTTCAAAGAATAATTGCAACAATTTGGCTCTGGTCTTCGAGCCGAATAGTTTTTCTGTTGGCGTGCTATTTTCTTTGCTCATTCTGTATATATTCTAGCACAAATGAATAAATTTTTTCAAGCGGCAACCAATTTATTTCCGGTGTTCGTTTAAACCAAGTTAACTGACGCTTCGCGAGGTGCCAATCGTCATAAATAAATAGTTCTTTAGCCTTCTCCAAAGTGATCTCGCCGTTCAAATATTGCCACGCAAATTGATAAATATTGCTCTTCATGGCTTGCGAATCCCAACCATACTTTTCAACCAATTTTTTTGTTTCATCATACAGTTCCGTGCAAAACATTTGTTCAGCCCGAACAGCCAATCTTTCCCTTAAGACCTCTGGATCCGTCTTTACGCCAATCAATAAATAATTTGTACAGATACTTTCCCTATCTGGTGCTTGGTTCGTGATTACTTTGGATCCGGATTTAGCTAATCCGGCGCATTTCGGAGCCTGCTGGCGAGAATTAGGGTCCGAGCCCCGTGAAGACGGGCGCGAGGAACCCGGCGCCGGATTAGCTAAATCCGGAGCCTTAAACTGGTAATCATAAACCAAAGCATCAATATATAGTCCGGTGCCACCTACCACCATCGGCACATGGCCACGCGCTCTAATCTCTTCAATTTTTTCCTCGGCATAAGCCTTCCAATCTGCTACCGTAAAGCGCTCACCTGGCTCCACCAGGTCGATACCAAAATGTGGCACACCATCTTGCTCTTCTATACTAGGTTTTGCCGTGCCAATATCCATTCCCTTGTAAATCGCGCGGGAATCCGCCGAAATCACTTCCCCGCCAATGGCTTTGGCAATCTTAATAGACACCCCAGTCTTGCCCGAACCGGTGGGCCCCAAAATGACTACCACCGGTCCGTCGTATCTTGGCAAGTTATTCTTCATTATTTAAGGTTAAGTAAGAAATCTTTAAGGTCTGCGAGTTTGACCTTTTCTTCAGAATCGCGGAGATGCACCGTCACTTCGCCGGTCTCAACATCTTTTGGACCAACGATGATTAGAGCAGGAATCTTCAAAGTCGTAGCGCGTTTAATCTTTTTACCGAGCGAATCAGAAGAATCATCTAGGCTATAGCGAAGTGCATTGTTCTTGATTGGGTCATCAAGCTCGATATCATCGAGAATTTTGCGGATATCCACGACGTAATCATTTACAGAATCGTTCACAGTAAGGACACGAACCTGTTCTGGTGCACACCAGAATGGGAACCAACCAGCCGTGTGTTCAATAAACACGCTCATAAAACGCTCAATCGAGCCAATCAAAGCACAGTGAATCATGATAGGCGTCTTTTTGCTGCCATCGGCATCAACATACTCAAGGCCAAAACGTTTTGGCATAGCGTAGTCGAGCTGCACCGTAGCAAGTTGCCATTCACGACCCAAGGCATCCTCAGCCATGAAGTCCATTTTAGGACCATACATAGCGGCTTCGCCAAGACCAATGAAATATTTCATCTGGAACTTATCAGCCATCTTCTGAATCGAGTTTTGGGCTTTCTCCCACATTTCCGGATCGCCGATATAGCCATCACCATCGTCGCGGAAAGACAAACGAAGGCTTAGCTTCATGCCGATGCGGGCGTACAAATCTTTTGCTGCCTCAATCAGCTCACCAAACACGCCTTCAACCTGGTCGTCCGTACAGAAAATATGTGAATCGTCCTGAGTAATTGAGCGCACACGTGAAAGACCGCCAAGCTCACCTTTACGTTCATCGCGATAAACCATCGTGGTCTCGAGGTACTTAATTGGGAGTTCTTTGTAAGAACGTGGCACCGAAGCGAAAATTTGGCTGTGGTGCGGGCAGCTCACTGGCTTTACTGCGAGCTCATCGCCAGATTCTTGACTCACAAAGCGCAAAAGTTCTGGAAATTTCTCGAAATGACCAGAGGTCTTGTAAAGTTCCACGCTAGCAATATGAGGAATACAAACTTTTTTGTAACCGCAGCGCAAACGATAACCTTGGGTAAAATCATTCAAAAGGTCGCGGAGAATCGTACCGCGAGGGGTAAAGAGTGGCAAACCAGCACCCACGAGGTCTGAGAAACAGAAGAGATCAAGCTCTTTACCGAGTTTGCGGTGGTCACGAGCCTTAGCTTCTTCTTGCTGCTTAAGATAAGCGTCTAATTCTTCCTGAGTTTCAAAAGCTACACCATAAATACGGGTTAGCATTTCGCGTTTTTCATCGCCGCGCCAGTAAGCACCAGCTACACGAATCAGTTTAAACGCGCCGATTTCTTTCATCGATTCTACGTGCGGGCCTTTGCAAAGGTCGGTAAATAGCACCTTACCATCAGGGGTAACCATATCGTAAAACGAAATGGTTTCATCTTCTGGCAAATCGTTGATTAGCTCAACCTTGTATTTTTGGCCATTGTCTTTAGCCCAGTTAAGAGCATCTTCGCGAGATTCTTCCCTGCGGACCATTTTGCAGCCCTGGGCAATCACGCCACGCATTTTCTTCTCAATCTTGGCAAGGTCGGCGTCCGAAACCTTAGTATCGCCAAAATCCACATCATAGTAAAAGCCGTTGTCGATAGCTGGGCCTACCCCAAATGTAGTAGTTGGATAAAGCTCCCGCAGAGCAGCTGCAAGTACATGACTTAGTGTATGTCGCATTTTTTCTATTTTTTCTTCCATGCTTTATCCTTTCTTTTATCTGATAATTATACCATATTTTCTAGGATAAAAAAGCCCATGAAAAAACGGCCCCATCTAGGACCGTTTTTTATAGTCTACACTTTTAGGACGGAAGAATATAGTGCTCTTCTCTCAAGGGGCCGTATTGCAAATAATACGCATCAATTTCGGCCATAATTTCAGGAGTCAAGCCAGCTTTTTTCGCGATCCTAGGTTCTTCTTTTGCATACTCAATCACTTCGCTCATCGACACGAGAGCTTTTATCGGAAACATCAGCCTCAGTCCCAAAGACTCAATGGCGGTCTTTGTTCTATCGATACCGCATTCTTCACGGTCCAAAAGAACTATCGCACCAACAATCTTGGCACCGTTATCCGACTGGCTCATAATTACATCCCTAGCGTCCGCCAAAGAACCACCGGAAGTAACAACATCCTCAACGATTACGACCTTGTTACCAACCTTCAGGTCGGCTCCAAGAAGCTTTCCGGCATCGCCATGATCTTTAACTTCTTTTCGGTCAGAACAATACTTTACGAGTGACTGATGATACCGATACAGGCCTTCAGTCGCTATCGTCGCCAATGGAATCCCCTTATACGAAGGACCAAAAATAACATCAATCGACGAACCAAACTCCTTAAAAATTCCATCCGCAAAGAAACGTCCTAACTGGTCAAGCTGTTCACCGTTCTGAAAAATTCCAGCATTCATAAAAAACGGCGACTTTCTGCCGGACTTTAAGGTAAAATCTCCAAATTTCAGAGCCCCACTATCCAGCATAAATTCAATAATAGCTTTTTTATTGGGAGTCAACAAAAGACCCACCTCCTTTCATTTTTCGTGTAGATTATTAATCTGCAAAAAGGGTAAAAAAATAACCCCTTGCCGATATTTTATCACAAAGTGACAGAGGCGACAAGGGGTAGCAATCTAAAGCACTCTAGAATCTGCCAGAAGCAAGCGTACAATAGCCATCGTCTAAGTCGAAGAACGCAAACAAGTAACCGCCCTCTGAGTTGTACCAGTGATAAGTTCTTCTGCTTGAATCAACTTTGTCCAACACGCCTTGCACACCGCCAACCAAATCTACGAATTCATCATAAGTGATTTTATCACCATTCTTAAGTTTTGATTGAATCTCGTCCCATCTTGAGAAATCAGCGCCAGTTGGCCTAAGCTCGGTTGGATAATTCGCCTCAATCGATGCAGTACCGTAATTTTGCGAAATCATTGCCTCAATCGAAGTCTTTTCGGAAAGCTGCCAAACATAAGTCTTATAAAGATCGGTTTCGCTCTTTAATTCGCCTTCAAAACCAATCACATTATTGATTTCTGCCATCGACATATTGCCATTTAGCTGCTCCATACATTCAAGAATCTTACAATTCCCTTTCGATTCTTCGCTAGCCAAAGGATTGTCGTATCTTTTATTGATCATGATTACTGCGAAAACTACGCCGGCAATCACTGCTACACCAGCCAATATCAAGCTGAGTAATTTTTGGTTATTTTTCATAAAACTCCTTGTTATGACTTAATCATACACTATTCCCTGGCGTCGTTGCAACATTCTAAGATGTTATAATAATATTATGACAGTTTTAAGAGTCTTAACTACTCCAGATCAAACCCTGCGCGTAAAAAGCCGCGAGCTCAGCGTTGCCGAAATCAAATCTGAAGAAGTTAAAACTCTCATAAATGACATCTACGAAACCCTACGCGCCGGCGAATACGGCGTAGGTATGAGCGCTATCCAAGTAGGCCAGCCCCTTGCAGTCACCGTTGTCATGATTCGCCCTACCCCAAATCGTCCAGAACTCACCAATTTCAATAAAGTCTATCTTAATCCTAAAATCATCGAAACCTTTGGCGAAAAAGAGCCGATGTGGGAGGGTTGCTGCAGCGTATTAGATGAAAACGCTAACCCAGTTTATGCCAAAGTGCCGCGCTACACCAAAATTCGCGTCGAATACCGCGACGAAACCGGTAAAAAACACCGCAATCTAGCTGATGGCTTTTTGGCCCACGTTTTACAACACGAAATCGACCATAATAATGGCATTTTATTCACTGATTTGGTAGACGTAAGAAACATCATCTCACAAGAAGAATATCGCAAATTGAACAAAATAATTACTCACTAATTTACTCTGTTAATTGGCGTTTCTGCTGCCAAAATCATCGTATTCACCCAGATTTCAAACATCTTTTCAAGCGACTCTTTGGTATAGTACGCGTTATGTGGAGTTACAAAAACGTTGCCTTTATACTCTTTGCTTAGATCATCGCTCTCAAAAGCCACGCCGCAAAATCCATTATTGACCTTTAGGCCATAATATTATATAATATATAAAACCTAGGCCCGTTCTATCCCTGTTGAAAGGTGGTAACATGAATGGTAGAAAGAACTTTTGAAAGAAACTATACCTTTTTAACCTGTTTAATTGTTATTCTGTCCACAGATATCATCTATATCGTTCTGATTATAGCTGGGCAGGCAAAGAAATATCCTGTACTATTTATTACAGCCTGTATTATGTCAGGATTAGCAACAGCCGTAGTTGTGCGTTCCGCGTTGTCCCGACTTAAGATGTTTCACATCCATAAGCTGCGTACCACGATCTTAAAACGCGCCGACGAACTATATTTTTATGAGTTCAAGCTTCGTCGCTATCTTGAAATGGACGCATTAAGGCGGTTCCAAATCTATCTCGGCTATGGCATGTGTCGTGAGTTATCAATCTTGGCTATGATCTTGACTAAGGACTATAAGTCTGCGAGGCTCTGCCAGGGAGAATATCATACTAAGAACCACAGTACTAAACATGCGTGGGTAGAAGTTAAAATTCCCTTTGCCGGTTGGATCGTGCTCGACCTATCCCTAATAAACGAGGTCATCACTAAACAGTCTTATCAAGAACTATTTGAACAGCTCACCTGTGAATGGACATGCTCTTATGAAGAGTTTTGGGAAATTACATTCCTTGAACCCTTCTTAAAGGCAATGGGGAAACCGGAGACTTCTTACATCTTGCCAGAAATGACAGTCTTTAATACCGAAATGGACGAAAACGGAATAGGTAAATATGCCTACACCTTAAATACACTGTATTTCGACTATTCGCAAGAAAAGAAAGCTCCTGCTTACCGCTCAATCCGCGGCAAGCCAATCTCTACGCAAATTATCCATGATTTTCTCGACAATCCTAAGTGTGATAAGCCCAAGAAAGAATCTATCTTGGCAGCAGAAGAAGAAATCAGACAAAATGAAGAATCGGCCTAAGGTTTGCCCCCTCATCACGAGGGGGCATTTTTTTTGCAAGAGGTAGGGACGTCGCAAGGGGTAGGAATCTTGCTCGATCCGAACCCCTGATTGACAGGGGTGACAAAAAATGCTATAATTGCCTAACCTAATTTATAAAGGTGTTCGATCTTTAAAATTGTGTCAAAGGAGGTTTTATTATGGGAGTCATTACTGTAAATGGCCGCGAGTATCCTTTTAATTCCGAATCATCTATAGCCGTCAAAGGCGATGAGGTATGGGTAGACAACAAAAAATTACCGTGCCCCGATTCTCCTGGCGTCCCCTCTAGCCAGTCAGCCGTCGAGTGTATCACAGGCGACACGACAAGCCCGTTCAATCTTTTTATCGATAGTCACTTCGATAGCATCAAGGTAAACTCTGTAGTTGTCAATAGCGATGGTCGGGTATTTGTAGACGGCGTAGAATACGTCAAAAAAGAAGATTCGTTTGAAAATTCAATCATGCCACCACCCAGCAAAACTACGGTTTCTATCGAAGGGGCCATCAGAAATCTCCATATCGATAATTGTAGTACTGTCGAAGTCCACGGGCCTATCCAAGAAGATTTTATAGTCACCAATGGCGGCGTCGTCATTAAAGGTGATATCATAGGGGATGTTAATGCCGATGGCGACATACAGTGTAACAAAATCTGTGGAGACGTTAATGTCAAAGGTAGCCTGCAGTGTGACCACATTAGTGGTGATGTCATCAGAAATTGAGAGGTAATGGTATGAGTAAAATTTTTAAAATTTTGGGCAATTTCTCAGAAGAATCATTGTATGCATCTGGCGGGAATGTTACAATCAACGCCAAATGGAGCACACCGGACCCTTCGTTCTCTGGCAAAATCGTCGTAGACGAAGAGACTCACCTGTTTTACGGCTATTGCGATGAACTCTACGAAATCGCAGAATCCGAATCAGTTAACCGCGCCCGCTACCTCGTGGGTGCCATCAACGAGGAAAAGCGCCGTCTTGCGTTCTACAAAATGTCAAACTACCCCAGTCAGTGTGTATTACGATATTGTATAGACGATTATCAAAAAGAAGGCGAAAACGGTTGCTGGTGGACCTTTCTCATCGGCAACTTCTTCAGGCAAGGTGGCGCAAAGTTCACCATCGAAGAAGAAACATTCTCCGAAACAGAAGTCGACAACATCGAGCAGCGTTTTAGTCAGCTCGACAAATCAGTAAACAAGAACGGCATATTCTTTGATTCATGCGACATCTGCAAAGAACTTGTGGACAAAGATGACTAAGACACATTTAAACCGGGCATTCGTGCCCGGTTTTTTGCTGCGCAAGGGGCAGGGATGTCGCTGGTGGGTACGATTTTGCTGCGCAAAATCTGCCCCACCTGCGCATTCTCGGAAAACAAAAAAAGAGCCTTCGGCTCATTTTGTTTTCTCTCGAATGCTTGGTGGGTCGCAAGGGGCTCGAACCCCTGACCTTCTCGGTGTAAACGAGACGCTCTAGCCAACTGAGCTAGCGACCCAAACTTAGGTTATTATAGCACAAAACCCCCCAATTTACCACCCTCATTAATCTTTTCTTGGAATTAGCGAATAAAACACCAGATTCATCAACACGTAGCCAGATTCAAAGACATACATGTAATCATTAAAGAAATCCCAGCCAACGAAGAAGCTAATCACGCAAAAGAGCGAAAGCGCTACCGCTGCTGCGCCGAACAAATGCATCACTAACCCTTTACGCACCTCAATCATTAAATCTAACGTCAGAAGAATCAAAAATGCGAACAAAGTATACGACGAACCACGGTGCAAATGGCTCACAAGACCAAAATTACCCCAAGTCTCATCAAACAACCCCACCGGAAAAACGCTGAGCGATACAAACAACACCGTCATAATAACTGCTAAAATTACAAAAAATGGCGACAATCCATATTCCCTTTTCACGGTGAACAAATATTTTAACGTCATCACTGCAACTACGAAATTAGCCAAACAAAAGATAATCGCACTCCAAAAATCCGTACCCATATAGCGGCTAATAGACCAGCTCACATGGAACCCTCGCCCTAGAATAAACGAGTGCATGATCGTAATTATCGCCACTACGGCGACAAAGATAAAGATTGCTGTTCGGATAAATTTCTTATTCATCTTTTTATCACTTTCTTTGTTACATCAAATTTTTCCATATACTTTCCAAGCAATAAACGAGTCTGGGCGTAAAACGCGGACAAACTCTGGTACAAAATTGATGTCACCGGCATCAAGATCCACTGTAATACCATTAAAATTGTACGACCCTTGCGATAGCGCTCCGGGCGGCGCGGTAACATTTTAAGAGAGACCAGCACCGTAATAAGAAGACCAATCGAAGCAATCGTCTGCACCATACTAACCACGCTAGGAAGATTATAAACCACCATATCGCGCGAGGTATTATTCATGATCAGAGGAATCCAACCGCCAAATGCCACCATAGGCGCCATAATAGCAAGCGTCACGTGACCATCGAGCAGACGCCAAAACTTCGCGAGCAATGGGAAGAATGGCATTCCCCGTTTGCTGCGCGACCTAAACAACCTTACGCCTACATAGGCAACGTCACTTGCACCATAATTCCAGCGCCTAACCTGTACGAACTGCGCTTTCATCGTTTTCCAAAGCGTTTCGTCCATCACGGCGTCCTGATAAATCGGCAAACGAATCGGCAGCACCGAATAATCACCATCAAAGAAGAACAAGCTGCGCCAGAATTGGTGACCATCCTCCACGATCGTACGTTTACTCCAATAATCCATCGCCTTAAGGGCCTGCAAAGGCTGCGAATGCGAAGCGAAATTACGAATTGCGTGCGGACGCATCGTCGAAATAATATTAAAGAATGAGTTAGACACCGCCACCACACGTGTTGGTGCTGGCGCATCCCAAATATTATTCATAAATAGCGATACTGGCTGGTAACTCAACCTCTGGCGATTCGGGTGCACTACAAATTCATAGGCCACCGCGTCCAAATATTTTGGCGCCATGCGGTTGTCACTATCAAGCGACGTCACAATCACATTTTCAATTGGAATCTTCAGTTTTTGCACCTTGTCGGTCAAGAAACTACCCGCATAAGTAAGGTTTGGTCCCTTACCAATCACCTCGCCAGCCATGTCTTTCGGGTGTTTCACTAGCATAAATTCCTTGAACACCCCCTTAAACTTCTCCGCCAGCATATTCACGGTCTTTTCGATCTCTTCCCCACCGCGCTCTTCATAAGCCATCACAAAAATGATCCGCTCATTCGGGAAAGTTGAGTTTTGAATCGCTTTAATAGATGGTTCCAAAATCTCCGGGCCCTCGTTGTAAGCCGTCATAATCACCGCGTGATAAATCTTTTCCGGCTTCGGATACTCGCTTTGCATCGCATTCAGCATCCTGAGGTTCTCAACGTGAACATTAAAGTTATAGCTCTTGGAAGATTTACCCCTTAGGCGCTCAAAAGCCGCGTGCGGGTCCTCAAGATCTTTCATCCGGCCGCGCCAGTCCACCTTGCCGGCCTTTTTCACCACCTCATAACCCTGAATCGTACGGAACGCCACACTCACGGCCTTTACCAAAGTGGCAGCAATAATAATAAACAGGTAGCAAGCGCCAAGAATCGGACTAATCCACGACAAAACAAAAAGCAAAATAATTGCAGTATAGCTAATCAACCCCGGCAACATTTCAAAAAACCGATAGAGCGGAGTGCGTTTGCCGCTTGGAATTTCCAGATTCTTTCTCATTAGCCCTCTCTTAATAACCTAAACATCACCACAAACGCGCCTAAGATTAGCATCGCGGTAGTTATCAAGAAGAATTTTGCCATGCCGGCGCCGCGCTTGCGGAAAATCTTTAGTGCCAGCAGGTTATGCAAGATGCCAAAAAGAATTGCAGCCAAAGAGAAAGCAAATTGATTGGTCCATGAGCCGTCTCTGTAGCCACCAATATCACCATAGCCAGTTTTGACCATAGCGCTATTTGGGTGAAGATTAATCAGCGAAAACACCAAAAGCAACATCGCGAGCAAAAAGTTCAAAATCATCAACACTAGCACTGCCTTGTCGCTGCGCACGATATTCAAAAAGTCTTCTTTTAGGCCTTTCATTTAGACAGTCTCTCCACCAAGGCGTTCACATATTGCATAAACATCACATCGCCCACGATGCCAACAATACCGGCAAGAATCATAATCCAGCCAATTATCGAAGTAACGAGGCCAACAGCCACGAAAATACCGATTATCAACATGATAAGAGCCACGAGCATCGTATAGCGCCAGGCCTGAATGCCCGCTCCGCTCATCTTAAAGGCAGTATTCATGCGGACTAAAGCTTCGTAAATAATCCAGATGCCAACTACGAGCTGGAAGGCGTTAAAGATGCCCTCGCCCATCACAAGAATTACTACGCCAGTAATCACGGAGATCACGCCCCAAAGCAAATCGTTATTAAAGAAGTCCTTCTGCCCTTTCGCGGCAAAATAGCTCAATACCCTAAAGCCACCTTTTACAACCAAGAATGTGCCGATCACATAGGCAACCACTCTTACCACCTGATTTGGCCAAATCACGAGTAGAAGCCCGAGGATTACAAGGGCAACCGACTCAAAAAATGCCATCCAAGCGCTCTTTTTGATCACTTGGCCAGATTTATTTTTCTTCGTGTAGTGCCCACCGTTATCAGACTCGTCTGGGCGTTTAATAATTTCCACCTCTGACATATTTCTCCTTTTTCTAATTATACAACAAAACACCGTTTCAGAGTATGCTATAATGAAAAAGTGCCGATGTAGCTCAGTTGGTAGAGCAGCTCATTCGTAACGAGCAGGTCACAGGTTCGAACCCTGCCATCGGCTCCATTTTTTATGCTAGAATAAAATTATATGAGAGATTTCGAAAAAATAAGCTTTGAACAATTTAAAAAAGATGTCGCGGATGACCGTGCATTATATGCTAGCTTTACCCTACCAATGCGCACCACCAAAAAGGCCGCCGGCTACGATTTCGTTTTGCTTCATGATCTCACCATCAACCCGGGCGAGATCGTTAAGCTCCCTACCGGCGTCAAAAGTTTCTTTGCCCCAGACGAAATGCTACTAATTATTGTTCGCAGTTCCACCGGCTTTAAGTATAATATCCGCCTTGTTAACCAGGTCGGCGTGATTGATTCCGACTATCATAATAACCCGGACAACGAGGGCCACATCTTTATTAAAATCCAAAACGAAGGCGATAAAGCCGTCTCGTTTAAGGCTGGCGACGCCGTCGCTCAGGGTATTTTTGTAAAATATCTTGCCACCGACACCGAGCGCACTATCGACGCTAGCCGCGGTTCAAAGTATTAATTATTTCTTTTTTCCCTGTTCTTGATGTTCTTTTTCGTTCAAGCGGTGAAGTAGTTTGGCCCTTGCGTGGGACGTAAAAATTTTACTCAACCAAGAGCTCTTCGGTGTCTGGTTTTTGGAGGTCAAAATCTCCACGATGTCGCCCTGTTCAAGTTTTTTATTGAGGTTAGACATCTTGCCATTAATCTTTACACCCACCACGTGGTCACCAATTTCTGAATGCAAACGGTATGCAAAATCTAGCGGCAACGACCCCTTAGGGAGGTCCACGATATCGCCCTTCGGCGTGTATACAAAAATTTTATCCGCAAATAGGTTGAGCTTGAGCTTCTCAAGGTCTACTTTCTTACCCTCGCGAAGCTTAGCTGCCGTCTGTTGCAACTCCGTAATCCAGAGCAAATTCGTCGGTAGATGCTCGATTTTACCGGCCTTGTAGTTCTCTGTTACCTTCTGCTCGTTGTAATAAAAGCTAGCCGCAAGACCACGCTCAGCGTACTCATGCATCTCGCGCGTGCGAATCTGGAATTCCACCACCCGCTTATCCTCAGTAATCACCGTAGTGTGAATCGACTGGTAACCATTCTGCTTCGGCATCGCAATATAATCCTTCACGCGACCTTCCATCGGCGTATAAAGCGAGTGAATCACGCCAAGCACCAGATAACAAGTCGTCACATCCTCCACAATAATGCGAAGCGCAGTGAGGTCATAAATCTCGTTGATGTTTTGGTTGTGCTTGGCCATTTTCTTGTGAAGGGAGTAAATCGATTTCACGCGGCCCGAGAGCTCAAACTTAATTTTCTCTTTTTTAAGCGCCTCCGAAATCTCGCCCTCAATCTTTTTCAAGCTTTTAGCGGCCTGGCGGTTGTGCTCTTCAATCAAATTTTTGAGGTAATCATAGCGCTTTGGATCCACATATTTAAAGGCCAAATCGCTCATTTCCACCCTGAGCTGCCCCATGTTAAGTCTATCGGCTAGCGGTGCAAACACTTCCAAGGTCTCTTTGGCGATCTTTTTCTGCTTGTCCGGCGGCAATGCCGAGAGCGTACGAATGTTATGCAGGCGGTCCGCAAGTTTAATAATCAAAACGCGAATATCCGCCCCAAGCGCAATCAAAAGGCGTAAAAAGTTATCCTTCGTCTCTGGAAGATAGGTATCAATGTCACGCATCCCGGCACGCGCGGTCGAAAGCTTGGTTACGCCATCCACTAAAAACGCCACCGATTCGCCAAATTCCTTCCTGATGTCATCAAGTGTTACCGAGGTGTCTTCCACCGTGTCATGCAAAACACCCGCGATAATCGTGTCCTCATCCATCCCCCACTCTTCAAGAATCTTTTTTACGGCCATCGGATGCACGATATAAGGCTCGCCGGTCTTCCTAAATTGGCCCTCGTGAGCCTTTTTGGCTAGCTCTACTGCCTTTAAAATTCGTTCTGATTCTTTTGGTTTTTCCATTTTTTAGCCTAATCTTTTATTGTAACACGCTTATGCTAAAATGTCAACCCTAAACCTGTAACTTCAAAATCAACTCTCTTAAATCTTGTTCGTTTCTGCATTTAAACGTCAAGCTGCGGCCCGAAACTCTGGCCACCGCATTATATTTGGCAGACAAAGCGTCCTCGTCTTTGCGGTAGGCATCGCTTTTTACTAATCTAGCTGAGCTTTTCGTCTTGTTCTCTGCTACGTAGCGCTCTACTTTGCGCGCCGTCCAGCCTTCGTCCACGATCTTTGGCAAAACTTTGCGCATCATCGCTTCGTCCATCGTCACGAGCGGACGCATCACACCCTCGGACAGCTTTTCTTTTACCATAGTTTTCTTCACGTCGTCTGGCAGATTCAAAAGCCGCATCGTATTCACGATCGAGGCTTCGCTCTTACCCACACGCGACGCAATATCTTTGGCGGTTAAATTAAACTGCGTTTTGAGTTTGGCATAGGCCGTCGCGAGCTCAATCGCGTTCAAATCTTCACGTTGGGCGTTCTCGATAATCGAAAGCTCCAAGCGATTTTGCGTATCAAGCGAACGAATAATTGCAGGAATTTTGGTAAGGCCAGCCATCTTAGAAGCGCGCCAGCGGCGTTCGCCAGCCACAATCTTGTATTTGCCGTCTTCTGGCGTTACCACGATTGGCTGCAACACGCCGTGCTCTTTAATAGATGCCGCCAAAGCCTCAATCGCCTCTTTGTTAAACTCTTTACGTGGCTGCTCTTCATCACGAATGACCGACTCAATCGAGAGCTCTTTTAGCTCGCTCGATTTTTTATCCTCAATAGCGGTTGGATCAAACTCGTCGTCAATCAATTCGGTTGGAATCAAACTATCAAAACTGCGCCCTAGGCCCTTTCCTAAACTCATTTCGTTCTCCCTTCTACCTCTTTAGCGAGGTCGCGATAGGCCTTTGAGCCCTTCGAAAACTTATCATACGCACCCACCGGCACTCCATGACTTGGCGCCTCCGCCACCCGCACATTGCGCGGAATTGTGGTGTTAAAGACCAATTTTTTGAAGTATTTGCGAATCTCGTCTAAAACCTGCGCCGAAAGCGACGTACGTTTGTCATACATCGTAGCAAGCACACCGAGTAACTTAAGGTTTGGATTAGCCTGTTTCATCACCAATTTCATGCTTTCCAGGAGCTGTGCCACGCCCTCAAGTGCGTAAAACTCAGTCTGCACCGGCAACAACAAGTAATCCGACGCAATCATGCCGTTCACAGTGAGAAGCGACAAGCTCGGTGGCGAATCAATAATAATATAGTCGTATTTATCGGCAACTTTGCGCACCGCATCACGTAGGCGCACGAATTTGCGTTGCATCGAAGTCATCTCAACCTCGGCGTTAGCGAGTTCTGGCGTAGCCGGAGCGAGATCAAAATTTTTATACTTAGTTTCGCGAATGGCATCCGTGATCTCGGACATACCCATCACCACCTCGGTCATCGTTACACCGAGCGCCTCAGCGTTGTTTTTCTCAATACCAAGACCCGAAGTAGCGTTGCCTTGCGGGTCAAAATCAATTAAAAGCGTCTTAAATTTGTCTTTTGCGAGGTAATAAGCCAAGTTAACGGCCGTCGTGGTCTTGCCCACGCCACCTTTTTGATTAGTCACACATATTACCTTCGCCATAATGTTTATATTATAACACGCAAAAACCGCGCACGTCAAAAAGGGCAGCTACTGCTACCCTTCGATACTTATTTTAATTAGCCACCAAAATACCTTATTGTGACTAACTGAACCACCGTTCCTTCTGAAATACTTCCTTTGATTCTCCTTATTAAATCCCTCTCAGAAAAACGGTGCGCTTGACTAAAGATTACTTGCTCCTCTTTCACCTTCACGTAAAACCAATCCGGCGGCATTTCGGTTGGCGAAACCTGAATTTCGCCACTAAAGCCCTTCCTCAAAAACTCTTTAAAGGCCTGTATGATTATCTCTCGATCTTTCCGAGTCAATATCTTGCCGCTAATCTTTCTTACTCTCAATTCTTTAATATAATCATTCTTTCCATATAGCCCAAGCACGTTGCACCTCCAAAGTACAAAGCTATACCTAGAATCTAGGCACGCCTACATATCATAACATAAAACCGCACAAAAAACCAGCCCATTAACGGGGCTGGTCTTGATGCTTTAAGCAATTTTCGTGATTTCGATTTCCGAATATTTCTGGCGGTGACCAGTTTCGGTGTGAACACGTTTCTTTGAGTGGTAACGGATGACGCGAACTTTGTCGCCGGCAACCTTTGGTTCCACCACTTTAGCTGAAACCTTCACGCCCTTAACGGTTGGAGTGCCGACAGTAGTCGTATCGCCATCGATAAGAAGCAAAGCGTCAGTTTCGAGCTCTTTAGTGCCTTCCGGGAGGAGGTCCACCCGTAGGGTCTCTTTCTCTTCG
>JAEEGL016667572.1_pt1 | contig 22132 bp, 16 predicted proteins | sample 9134231 | NCBI WGS metagenome assembly JAEEGL01 (sample SAMN16246548, study PRJNA631951) | gut metagenome | biome: gut microbiome; feature: rumen; material: fiber-attached | host: Bos | place: Iran: Karaj | collected 2018-10 | reverse complement strand
CGACTTGCATGTGTTAGGCACGCCGCCAGCGTTCATCCTGAGCCAGGATCAAACTCTCATGTTAAAAAAGTTTAATTCCGAATCAGTATAAAACTGACTTGTTTACTAATAAAGGTTTCGTTTCATTAAGAAACTTAAATGAATTTCAAGGATACATGTTTTCTGAAAACTTGTATTAATTCAAGGTTTGTTTCACTGTTCAGTTATCAATCTTCATTTTGTTGTTGCCCTCAGCAGCAACTCGTTTATATTATCACGATGACCGCTCTTTGTCAACAACTTTTTTAACTTAAATTGTTAAATTTTCCTGAAAACTTTGTGTTTTCAAGGCTTTTCCGCTTTTTGCGGAACGAATAGTATAATATCATCCAAAACCGCTATTGTCAACATCTTTTCTAAAAAAATATTATCTTTATGTTCCAATAACTCTTTCAATTATGTTTGCTTGATATACGTAATTCAAAATAGTATTTTCGGAAACATTTGCTATGAAAAATTGACCATACATAGATGTCGGGAAACAATCCGCTAAATACATTGCAAACCATATAATTAGCATCCCCTCTAGGCATCCTGTTAAAATGCCTAAAACCATATTAACACCATGAACTCCAGGTAGATCACTAATCAACTTTATTAACTTATCTAACAAAAATAGCAACACTATTCCTAAAAGAACACTCATTATAGTGGCTATTCCCTTAATTGCGCTTTCACTCAATTTTATAGAAACATTTTGAATCAACGTATCTACAGATTCATTTATTGTTTCTGACACAGAAGTTCTTATGGATGCTGGAAGAAGTTTTAAAACAGCGTTAGTGCCCTCTCCTTCCTGGGCTTGCTCTTTTTCTTCGTATTCATTATGAAGACTAGAGACTATCCTTTCCTGCACCATCGTTGGTAAAGGGGTGTTGACATTCAAATAATCTGCAATGTATCCACACGCAATATTTACAAAAACCAAAAGCAAAACCCAAGAAATCATGCCGTAAATTATTCTCAGCATGCCTTTTCTCGCTCCACGAACGATGCAAAAAAGCAACACCAGCATTGCAATAATAAATAATGGATTCTGTATTTCCTGTAGCATATCGCCTCCATTTTATTTCAGGTTAATTTCCTCTGTCTTTGTTTCTTCTATTAAATAATACCTTCTAGAAGTTACACCTGGGACAACACTGTATATTTTTTCATCAAAACTATAGGTAAATCTGGCAAATCCCTGTAGGTTGTATAAGGTTATATTATTTCCATCACTAACCAAAATTTCATTATTGTCTAGTAATGAAATCTCAGTGAAACTCTCTGTAATATCCTTTGACATTGTCTTTAAGCCAAATAGATTATATACATTTAGCTGATTCGTAAGCTCACCGTTTTCTAAAACACTCTCACAGATGTAACCAAAGTGACTATCATTATAGAATACACTCTTCATTTCACCTTCAATACTGATCTCTTTCGCCACTGTTGCTCTGAGATTATTATTGAAAACAATTATTTTAGAATCTGCAAAGGCCAATGCTTTATCGTTTTTTACATATTCTACCCTGGGAATCAAAGTTCCTAAATATGTATAAGTAGCGACAATATTATCTTCCTCCGCCTTTCCAGCACTAGTGAAATCATAAAATACAAGTTCTGATGTCAATTCCCCGTTATTTACATTCAAAATAGAAAGCAATAACCTTGTTGCATCTGAAGATAGTGCCATGGAGACCGGAAAACCCCTATTTTCTGGGTGAATTTCACCCGAAACAAGTAATGTGCCTCTTTTGTCATACATTTGAATATAGGTAGTATTATTTTCCTGTAAAAGAAGAGCAACAGTTCCCTGAGACGCGACTCTAGCCTCAACAACAGGAGTCGTAGTAGATAATTGCTTTACAAAACCTTTAGTCGAAAAAATATCTACTTCACTACCTTTTTTATCATAAGCAATCACATAAGAACCACTTGTATCTATACAAGGATTGGTCATGTCATATGTATAGTTCCATATTAAAGAACCATCAAAACTAGTGTAGAAAATACCATCACTACTATATTTGATTAGATTGTTGTTGAAGCTATAGTAATAACTTTCAGCTGAATCTTCACGTGTCCACTCTTTCACCACTTCGTAATCGTCGTATGTGGAAACGATTTTAATCACCATAATTGCAATTATGGATATAATAATTAAGATGATTAGAAACATATACCGTTTTTTAGGCGGAGTGTAATCATCGTCATCTATTGGCTTTAAACCTATATCTGGTTTTTCATCCTCTTCTTCATTTTTAGTTGGTATTGTAAAAATCTTAAAATCTTCCATGTATTATCATCTATTTTAAATTAATAAAGAAATGGGCTGTATAAACAGCCCAAATTTTTTAGTATGTAAATATTGCGACTTGGTAAGGCGCAAGTGGAAATGCTGCTGAATATTCTCTTCCATCACACTCTTCATGCTTAGGAACAAGAGTCGCTGGAATAATCGATTTGCTTCCACCGTATTTTGGATTTTCGCTATCTAAAAGCAGCTTGATCTTTCTATTTGTTGGAACACCTACACGATAATCATCATATCGCATTGGTGTCATGTTTATTACAAATAATAAATTGTTCTTTCCACTCTTTGATTTGCGAACAAAACTGAAAATGCTACGATAGCCATCGTTTGCATTTATCCATTCAAAACCAGCCCATGAAACATCCTGCTCATACATTGCTGGATAATCTCTGTATATGTGAAGCAAGTCTCTATACATATGAGACACATTTCTGTGGTTAGGATTGTCAAGTACATACCAATCTAGCTCTCTTGCCTCACTCCACTCTGTGCCCTGGGCAAATTCCTGTCCCATAAAGAGCAGCTTCTTACCTGGATGACCCATCATGAAAGCGTATCCTGCCATGAGGTTTTTGTATTTGTCTATTTCAAGACCTGGCATTTTTGCAAGCATAGAGCCCTTTAAATGCACAACTTCATCATGACTGAGAACTAATATATATCTCTCAGCTTCATTATAACTCATAGCAAAAGTCATTTTGTTATGATTATCTTTTCTAAAATATGGATCAAGCTTCATATAATCAATGAAATCATGCATCCATCCCATATTCCACTTGTATGAGAAGTTTAATCCTCCGTCTTCAACATCACCGGTAATCTTTGGCCAAGCAGTTGATTCCTCAGCAATCATAATCGCGCCTGGATTACGACCTCTAATAAGAGTATTTATGTGCTTGAAAAACTCGATGGCTTCAAGATTTTCATTTCCACCATACTCATTTGGGACCCACTGACCAGCCTGCTTACCATAGTCAAGATAGAGCATAGAAGCAACTGCGTCTACTCTAAGTCCATCAATATGATAATGCTCAACCCACTGAAGCGCACTACCAATTAAGAAATTCTTTACTTCTGATTTGCCATAATTGAATATCTTGGTTCCCCAATCTGGATGTTCACCCTTTCTTGGGTCTGGATATTCATATAGCGGCTTACCGTCAAAATCAGCAAGACCATGAGCATCCTTTGGAAAATGTGCAGGAACCCAGTCAAGAATAACACCAATACCATTTTTATGTAGATAATTGATTAAGTACATGAAATCGTCAGGTGTACCGTATCTTGAAGTAGGTGCGTAATATCCTGTAACCTGATAACCCCATGAACCATCAAATGGATACTCAGAGATGCCCATAAGCTCAACATGAGTGTATCCCATATCTAGCACATATTCTGTTATGCTATGTGCAAATTCCTTATAGCTGTAAAAACCGTCATTTTCTGGTCTTGGATGACGCTTCCATGAACCTGGATGAACCTCGTAAATCGCCATTGGCTTTTCCCAGAAATTGCCTGTCTGTCTCTGCTTCATCCATGTAGAATCAGTCCATTTAAACTTTGTATTATCATATAATCTAGAAGCTGTTCCAGGTCTCAATTCACAATAGGTGGCATAAGGATCTGCTTTATAAAGCTTTTCTCCCTCTTCTGTGTAAATGAGGTATTTATAGAGCTGACCTTCTTTGGCCTCAGGAATAAATGTCTCAAAAATGCCCTGCTCCTCTGGTTCAACTCGCTGCATGAAGTTTTTGGTCTCATCCCACTCATTAAATTCGCCAATTACTGCAACTTTGCTGGCATGTGGAGCCCAAATATCGAAAAAGAATCCTTTTTCGTTTCCCTTCTTGCCTTTGTGAGCACCAAGCTTTTTGTAGATGTCATAGTGTGTGCCCTGTCCAAATAGATAGCCGTCTAACTCTGTGAAATTACTCATATTATTTTTACGTCCCCTTAATTTATTTTAGTCTTTTAATCGAAGTCCTTCTCTTTCAAAATGACATTTCCATCTCTGTCATATTTTGGCTTGTTAAAGAAACCGCCACGAGTTGATTTTTCAATTGCATCATCCATAATTTCAGCAACTTCTTTTATTGTTGTAGCATGGTTATATCTACCAATATTGTTTATGCGGTTATATAAGGCAAGTACGCCCATATCATCGATTGTACAGCCTGCTTCGTTTGCATAGGTACGACCAAAGGAAACAAGCTCATCAATGGTAAATGCTGGAATAACAATCTTTTCTGTGAATCGTTTAGCAAATGAGCCATCCTTAGCGAGAGCCTTTTCAATGCCTCTCTTGTTGTCCTCGATAATGAGAATAGTTCCAGTATTGTCCTGCTCCATCAAAAGCGAAAGGGTAACCGCTGTTTCTTTGGAAATTTCTCCAGCAGTCTCAATAATAAGGCATCCACCCATAATTTTTGAATAAAGCTTCTGTATGTCTTTCTCATTGAGCTTCTCTCCAGAAATCTTTCCTATTCCGCCCTTTGGATAGCCAGTTTTCTTTTCAAGAACCTTTATAATGCTAGTGGCCATTTGTGTCTTTCCAGAACCTGGCTCTCCTACAATTATAATATTTCCTCCATGAAGCTCCGGCTTTGAAATGCGCTCTGCTGCACCTGAAAGCACCTGCACGATACTATTTCGCATTCCTGTGATAGGAAGGAAATATGAAAATGTATCCAAATCTTCATCGTCTAAGCTAAGGGTTGAAACTTCATTTTTTATCACGTCTGTGAGAACCTTTTCATCCACAAGCTCTGCCAATTCCTCAGGCTCAATTGCTGGCTCTGTTATGATTGGAAGCACCTGAGTAGCAGCAACTGGAACAGGTGCTGGCTCAGGCTGAATCTCCTGAACAACCTCTTGAGTAATTTCAGGAACAGACTCTGGAATTGGTTCTGAAAAAGTCTCTTCTGTATACTCTGGTGCAAGCCCCGCAAGAGAAATCTCTGGCATGATTATTTCTGGTATAGCCTGCTCCTCCTGTACTGGCACGACAGTATCCGTTTCGGAAATCTCAGCTTCTGCCGTAGATTCATTAGCCCTTATGTCTCTAAGAATATCATCTGGAAGTTCAATAACAGGAAGTTCAATATCGTCAATATTAAACTGTGCTTCTTTAAGATTATCCTCAGGGGTTACTTCTTCCACTTGTTCCTGCACATTAATTTCAGCTTCAGCAACTGGAGTATTCTCCTGAGATTCCGTACCTGTTAGTCTGTCAATTTCCTGCTGTAAAAATTTATTTACATCAGCAATCATTTCTGATGCTTCTTTTAAATCCACGTCTTCTGCCTCTTTATCATTTAGTGTTGGTGGCTCCCATGTTGCTGTTTCGTCAACTGCATTCTTTGTAGAACGAACAACTGCACCTGCCACCATAGCAGCCGCCATAGCTGCTGCGCCCGGTGCCACATCCTCAGCCTTCACTATAGGAATTGCAACCGAGCCCTGCTGTGTACCATCAATATCAAGCTTTGGAATAACAAAGCCTTCTGGCTCAGAATCTGAATCTATTGATGGCTCCAAATCCTCCTGAATCTCTGAAACTTCAGCTATCTCTAGCTCCTCATTAACAGGCTCTTCTGATACTACTGCATCAGGATTATCAGTAACCTCATCTTTTTCAGTCTCTGCAGTCTTTGAAGGTACTGACATATATTCCTCTTTAAGAAGGTCTGCTGAACTCATACCTGCGTTAAGCTTTGACATGGCTCCTTCCAGACGGTTAAGCACATTATTAGCCTCTCGAAGCGCCTTTGCTCTGGCAGACTCAAGCTCTTTAGTCTTAGCTTCTTCCATGGCAGCCTCTGCTGCACGCTTTGTCTTTTCCCACTCAGCAAGGACATCTTCTATTGTCATTTGACCCTCGATTTGGTCGTCAGATTCCGTACTCTCATCGTCAAGTTTAAGGCTAATTTGCCCATCATAACCCTCTTCAAGATACTGCTGGAAGGTGTCGTTCACAGAAAAAGTTTCTTCTTCTGGAACAACATTTTCCTCCTCTGAAATCTGTAGATATGGAATCTCCTCTACCAGATTCTTAATTGCATCGATGTTCTCTGTAACTTCACCTGTGTCAGTGGCTTTCATGATTTCATCAATATTCTTTTTGATTTCAGCCTGAAGATTAATTGTATCAAAACGCTCTGGTCCTTCAGGCAGCTTAATTTCAGGCATTGTCGGCAACACCTCAGCTGATGTAGGCACGATCTTTGGTTTAATCTCTGTGATTCCATCCTTCTTTTGCTGAAAACTTCTGTATTTGTCTTCCTGAGCCTTATCAAGCGGCTGGTAAAGCATCTTCAACTCCAAAGCTCTTTCGACCACAGGACCATCTCCAAACCAAAGAATTATTTCATCGCAAAGACTGATACATTTATCTGCCTGATTGGTTTTGTGGTAAAGATAGGCAAGCTCATACGCCCACTCTTCAATAAAATCATTCTCCTTAAGCTGTTCGAGAATTTTGATAAGAGTGGCGGTATCGGCACCTTTTGCAGTATTAATATTGTATTTTAGGATGAATCTTAGACTATCGTGTGGAGCAATCTGTACAAATTCGTTGTAATATTCCTGAGCTTCATCGATTTCCTTAAGCTTTAAAGAAATCATGCAAAGCTTGTACAGAATCATCCTACCGATAGGAGAGCGCTCATGAGCGAGCAATAATAAATCTCTTGCGTCCTCCACCTTTCCGGCTGCTTCATAAGCTTCACTACCAGCGATTAAATCGTTGATATTATGAACCTTACGCCAAGTAATGGTCTCAGCAACAACCATGGCTTCAGCAAATTTATTTTTTGAAATAAGGTCTTTTACCTCTTCTATTTTGTTTCTGTATTCGATTTTTTCCACAGCACTTATTCTCCAAAACTACATACTTATAGTTATAATGGATTTTAACATACGTGACTTCTAAAATCAAAAAAACCAGGACTGAAATATCCTGGTTTTTTGAAAAATTTTCTAAAATACTATTTTACTGTCTGTTGTAATTGATTAAGCAGCCCTTAAGAATAATTTCTCTTTCGTCATCTGTAAGCTCACCTAATGTCATTTCAAATTCCTTTAAGCCATCATCCTTAACAACATATGCCTTGATACTCTCAGCTTTATCCATAACTGCATCCTTGATTCCAGGAATAAAGAGGTAATCAAGATTCTTAAATGGAAGCTCTCCCTGAGGAATTACAAATGGAAGCATTCCCCAATTGATAAGATTTGAGCGGTATCTCTTTGTAGCGTATTCATTTGCGATGTTAGCCCATCCACCAAGCACCTTCTGACATGAAGCAGCCTGCTCTCTAGCCGAACCATCACCTGGCTTAACAGCAAATATTGTGCTACCGACGCCAAAATTATCATGGTTTACTTCTGGGTAAGTCTCCTTAACCTTGTGAACGATTGCCTTAAGCTCAGGAACTGCATCTCCTGCGCACTCTCCAGCCTCAAGAGCTTTCTGTGCCTTTTGGATGTTCTTTGCTCTACCTACATACTCTGGGTCCTTACGAGAGAGAGTGAACTCTGCTAATCCAAGCGGATTTGAACGATACGAAGAAGTCTCACCGGATGGAATAAGCTCATCTGTAGTAGTAACAGGATCATGAATCTCAGAAACAACCTGAAGGAATAAGTTCTCAGGAAGAGCACTCATTTTTGGCCAATCCTTGATATTTGGACCAAAGTGAATGTCAGTCTCTGGTTCAGCAACACCCTTTGAATCAAATACGCGGTTTGCATAAATTCGTCCATCAAAATGGTATGTTGGATTTGTAAATTCAACATCAACATCTGTTGCTGCTGTAAGATATCCCTTGTTTGCTGCCGTAGCTGCAATCGAACGAGCATCCATAAGTGCAACTGAAGCAATCTGACCATTCTGAAGCTTAGAGCCTTCACGATTAGGGAAGTTTCTTGTAGAGTGACGAATTGAAAATCCATTGTTAGATGGTGTATCACCAGCACCAAAGCAAGGACCACAAAATGCAGTCTTTACAATTGCACCTGTGCTCATAAGATCTGCCACTGCACCATTCTTAACAAGCTCCATATAAATTGGAGTAGAAGCTGGGTAAACAGAAAGAGTAAACTCATCTGGACCAATGCTTGTACCCTTCAAAATATCAGCAGCTGCACAAATGTTTTCAAATCCACCACCTGCACATCCAGCGATAATACCCTGATCTACATATAATTTGCCATTTCTTACTTTATCCTTAAGTGAAAACTCAACCTGACCGTCAAGAGAAACCTTTGCGCGCTTTTCACAATCATCAAGGATATCCATAAGATTCGCATTGAGTTCTTCGATTGTGTAAGTATTGCTTGGGTGGAATGGCATAGCAATCATTGGCTTGATTTCATCAAGATTAATTTCTATCATGCCATCGTAGTATGCAACCTGACCAGGATTTAGTTCCTTGTATTCCTCCTTACGACCGTGAATCTCGTAGAACTCCTTGGTTTTATCATCTGTAGTCCAAATAGAGCTAAGGCAAGTGGTCTCTGTGGTCATAACATCCACACCAATTCTAAAGTCCATAGAAAGATTAGCAACGCCAGGACCTACAAACTCCATAACTTTGTTCTTAACGTAGCCCTTATCAAATACTTCTCCAATAATAGCAAGTGCCACGTCCTGAGGACCTACACCCTTTCTTGGTGTGCCAGTCATGTAAACAGCAATTACCCCAGGCATAGCTATATCATATGTCTGATTAAGAAGCTGTTTAACAAGCTCTGGACCACCTTCGCCCATTGCCATAGTACCAAGAGCTCCGTATCTGGTGTGAGAATCTGAACCAAGAAGCATCTTTCCTCCACCAGCCATCATCTCACGAGCAAACTGGTGAATAACTGCCTGATGAGGTGGAACATAAATGCCGCCGTATCTCTTTGCACAAGTAAGACCAAACATGTGGTCATCTTCATTGATTGTGCCACCTACTGCACACAGTGAGTTGTGACAGTTTGTAAGGCAATATGGAATAGGGAACTTCTCAAGGCCTGAAGCTCTTGCAGTTTGGATAATACCAACATAAGTAATATCATGACTAATTAGCTTATCGAACTTTATCTGCAAATGATCCATATTACCAGAGGTATTATGGGCAGACAAAATACCATATGCCATAGTCTCCTGATGCGCTGCTGTTTTAGTAACATCCAGACCTGTTGCAGCTTTGATAGCAGCAGAGGCCTCAGGACCGTCTTCAACGATCTGCGTGCCATTAATTAGGTATACTCCGTTGTTGTAAAGCTTCATTCCTTAATTCTCCTTTTTCTAATGCTTTTTACCAAAAAGACCACTTAGGCCCTTTTTACCAGTTTTTTTAGTTTCCTCTTCTGACTCTTCCTCCTGCCATTTGAAGTATTCCGCATCTAAATCATCTGAAGATATCGCATTACCCTCATCATCTAAATCTCCTGCTGGCTGATCTAAATCCTCACCGATATCAAGACCCGCCCTAGCGAAATAATCCTTGTCTATTCTAATCTCTGGAGTAGCATATTTTGGGGCATCATCAAATTCTTCTTCTGTGCCTTCTGCTTTCTCCTTAAGAAGTCGCATATTTTCTTCATCTATAAGCCTCAGATATTTCTGAGTGTCAATTAAATCATTAAGGTGACTCTTCAATTCAAGCTGATTTGTCTTTACAGCGCGAGCCTCATCTTTGATTTTCTTTATAGCCTCGTCATATATCTTGGAAACAGCTTCTTCAGAATCCTTGATAACATCCTGGATATTATCAAGAGCCTTATCTGTATACATAATGGACGCCGCATAGATATCTTCCGCCTTGCGAGTAGCGTCAAAAACAATATCATCTCCCTGCTTCTGCATTTCGCGATTTGCCTTGTCTCGACTCTTAACCGTAAGCTCGTACTCTTCCATCATGTCGTACATACAGGCGTTAAGCTCTTTTAGAAGATCCATCATAGCATTCTTGTCTACGATAACATTTCTTGTACTTCCTTCAAATGGCTGTGCTTTCGAAAACAGCACATGCATATCTCGAAGCACCTTTTCTGTTCTGTCTTGGGCTCCCATATTCATCCTTCCATCAAATAGATATAAAAATACCGAGCCGCTTTGTAGATATCAATTGGAAGCCACCCTGAAGAAACTCCCTCCAGGCTACCCCACGTCAGATGAGCGGGCCTACTTAGTGCTGCTGCATTCCTGCCCTGACACGATTCATAGGTGCCCATTACGCAGGACCCAAAGATTAGCATCCCTTCAAGGCAGCCGCCAATTGATATCTAGTTTTGCTTTGCTCGGAGCCTTTATTCTATGAAATAAAGGCGATTTTGTCAATAAAAATACTACTACATTAATTGATTTTTCTGCTCTCTAAGTTCTTCAAAAAACTTAGTCATCATTTCTGTGCATCTGTCGCCTAACACACCTGTTTCCAAATCACACACGTGATTAAACTGATGCATCTGTAAAATATTTATAACTGAACCTGCACAGCCCGCCTTTGGATTCATAGCACCTACTACGACTCTAGGTATCCTGGCTTGAACTATAGCTCCAGCACACATTTTACATGGCTCCAAAGTGACATACAATGTGCAGTCCTCCAAACGCCAGTCTCCAGTTTTTTTACAAGCCTCCTGTATTGCAGCGATTTCTGCATGAGCTAAAACACTTTTATCAGTGTTTCTGCGATTATACCCCCTAGCAATGATTTTGTCATCCTGTACTATTACACAACCGATGGGAACCTCATTGATATCATAAGCCTTCTTGGCTTCTTTAAGGGCTTGTTCCATGTATTTCTCGTATATCTTAAGATTTTTCTTCTCAAGCTTTTCAGCCTGTTTAGCGATGCGTCGTTCCTGACGCTCCTCTTTAGACATCATAGATTTTCCCCTCCCGATTTGTTATACTTTTTCTTATAAATACTGCTTTTAAGCTATTTTATGTTATCACTTTTATTACTAAAAGGAAATGACTTATGCTTATACTAGGACTTCAAAAAACCACGCTTTTGGATTATCCCGGCAAGGTGGCAAGCACCATTTTTACTGGCGGTTGTAATTTTAAATGTCCCTACTGCCATAACCGTGATTTGGTAATTCCACCTGTAGATGCTTTCGCATACACTGAAGAAGAAATATTTGAGCATCTTTTAGCTAAGAAAAAAGTATTGGATGGAGTTTGTATCACTGGAGGAGAACCCACTTTACATCGGGATTTACCTGATTTTATTTCCAAAATTAAAGATTTAGGGCTTCTTGTAAAACTTGACTCCAACGGAACAAATCCTGACATGCTTTCCGCACTAATTGATAATGACCTGGTTGACTATGTGGCTATGGACATTAAACATTCCAGAGAAAAATATAATTCTATTGCTTCTATGGGCACTTTTGATATTTCACCAATTGAACAATCTGTTGAGCTGCTCAAGCAAGGAAAAATCGATTATGAATTCAGAACTACTATCATGAAGGAGTGCCATGATTCTTCCGATATGGAATCAATTGGAAAATGGTTGTCTGGAGCCAAAGCGTACTATCTTCAGAGCTACAAGGAATCTGAACAGGTTATTAATCCTGTATTTTCACCACATTCTGTGGACATGCTTAATATTTTTGTAGATATTTTAAAGAATTATATACCTAACACCAGCCTTAGAGGCATAGACTAAAACAATTTGTAGAGGGTTATATTCTATCTACACGGGGGGATTTCATGAAATTTGAGCTGTACACTGACAGGCTTGCCTTACGGGTGCTGACAAAGCACCATGCTGAGCAGGTCTTGGAATTTTATCTTAGAAACCGTGATATTTTTGAAAAATATGAACCGGTTTTTGGTGAGGATTTTTACACGCTATCTCATCAGCGAAAGATTCTCGATTTTGAATATCAAAGCATTATGAAGCTTTCAATGGTTCGATACTGGATTTTTGAAAAACAGAATTCTTCTAGAATTATTGGCACAATAAGCTTTAGAAATATTGTTAAACCAATTTATGAAAGCTGCACTGTTGGCTACAAAATGGATCGTGACTTTGTAAATAAGGGGTATTGTAGTGAAGGCTTAAGTGCCACCATACCAATCATCGCTTCAGAGTTGGGAATTCACCGTTTTGAAGCTCTTATTTTACCTGACAATGAACCTTCTAAGCATATGGTTGAAAAACTTGGTTTCAAGTATGAAGGCATCCTCCGGGATAAAATAATTATCGGCGGAGAACGCCTTGATCACTGCATGTATTCTTATTTAGCAAACAACTAATTTTTAATTATTTTGCTTCCATGTGGAGGTAGAATCACATCGTGATGCTGCCCTCTGTAATCAAAACTTAATGACTGTTCTTTGGCGGTACTGTTTAATGCCACCAAAACAAACTCATCACCTAAGACTCTGGCAAATACCAGGGTCTCATTTTTTACCTGAACTTCCTCGTACAAGCCGCGTTTAAGAGCCTCTGAGTTCTTTCTAATATTTGACAAAGTTTTAATATGGTCAATTAAATCTGGATTACTCATTTTTTCAATATCAATTTCTGGTCTCAAGGCATAGTCGCCTTGTCCTGCGCCTTTATCCCCCTCGATAGCCCATTCACTGCCATAATAGATTGATGGAAGACCAGGCATAGTAAACAAAAGTGTGTATACTGGAAAAATGTTTTCTTTTTCCTTGAGTAGGGTATAGATTCTGTTCACATCATGATTATCAAGGAAATTATAGAGATATTTTCCTGCATACAGTCCTCCTTGACCCCACTGACGTTTCATTGCATAGCTAATTTCAAAATAATTGTGGTCGTTATGGCTGGAATATATTCCCTTCCAACACTCATAGTTTGTGACAGCGTCCAACATCTCGTCGTTTACATATATATTGTAATCACCATGGATTATCTCTCCCATTAACCAGAAAGTGGATTTCTTCTGTTCGGTAAAATTTTTTAATCTCTTAAAAAAATCTCTTTGTATACAATCTGCCGCGTCGAGTCTTAATCCATCAATATCAAACTCATCTATCCACATTGCAACTGCATTTAGAACATGGTTATTCACATCTTCGCACCAATAGTTCAACTTAACCAACTCCTGGGCTCCTGACCAACAGTCATAGGAGAATCCGTCATTGTACCAGTTATTCCCGCCAAAATTGATACCGGCAATCCAGTCCTTATAAGGCGAAGCTTCCCTTTTTTCTTTTACATCCAAAAAAGCCTTATGCCCACGACCCACATGATTGAATACTCCGTCTAAAACCACTTTTATTCCAGCCTTGTGGCATGCTTCCACCACCTTTTTGAAATCCTCATTTGTACCAAGGCGGCTATCCAGTTTATAGTAATCGAAGGTATCGTAACCGTGAGTTCCAGATTCCCATATTGGACCTAGATATATTGCGTTTATACCAAGCTCTGTTAAATGGTCAATCCAGTCAATAAGCTTTAATATCCTGTGACCTGCAGTTTCGTCGCCTTTGTTCTCTCTTGGACAGCCAAAGGCCCCAATAGGATAGATGTGATAAAAAATACTGTCTTTAACCCAACTAATGTCTCTCATGATGCCCTCCTTACTTATTCTGCTATGTTAAAAAGGCAAGACATAAATTGCCTTGCCTTTTCTTTACAATAGTATACCAGATTTTTCCTTACTAATTTCAATTTTTTCGTTAATAAACTTGAATGGGTGGTAAAGAACAACTCCAATAAATATAGCAACACCCACGTAAATCAGAAGAGTCAGCATACACTCTCTGTATGTATCATTATAAAATCCGCCAATACATTCTCTGACTGCATTCATAGAATAATTAAATGGCATAAACCTGTACAAAGTCTGGAATACGTCTGGTAGAACCTCAATTGGGAAAGTTCCACCTGCTCCAGCTACCTGAATAACCATCAGGATAACGGACAAAGCTTCACCAACATTTCCAAATGAATAAGCAAATGAATATAGTAAAAGAGAATATACTAGAGACGACCATGCGCACGCTGCCCAAAATAGCAATTTGTTCTCACACTGAATTCCCACAAAAAGGAAGGCGCCTAGCACAGTTATTAAAGTCTGTATCTGTCCTATTACCAGGGTTACAAAATACCTTCCAATGAAACACTCCCAATTTTTAAGGTTATACATGCCCAATGTATCCTTAACTGTAGTCTTAAGAATTGTAGACATAATAAGTGCGCCTACCCAAATTGAAAGAACAATATAAAATGGTGCAGTCATAGAACCATTATTCTCTACTGGATATACATATTCGTTTGAAACTTCCACTGGGCTACTGATAAATTCAGCCAGGAAATCTGGATTTGAACGCAATAACTCCATGAATTTTTCGTATGCCTCGTTTTGACTTAATCCCTTAATCTCATCAATTATCTTTGAAAGCTGTGCTTCCATCTGGGCAGCTTCATCTCTGGATTTTACAAGTGAAGACTTAGGCTGTTCCATAATGTCTGAATAATTCTTTAAATTTGAGATTACATCATCAAAGCTTTTTGCATCGTAATTCAAAAGCTTTTCTATTTCAGCAATTGATGTTGATGCTGAAGTTATGGCACTCTGGGCTGTAGGTGACAAAAGCTTGCCGTACTGAGCTCTAACATTTGCCAAAGAATTCTGGCATTCTGCTACATCTGTTGTAATTGTATTTTTTAGCTCCGTTGTATCTGCGTTTCCCTGGTTTTCTGCGTCTACCAATGCCTGAACATCACTATATAGCTTATCATTTCTATATTTCAAATCCGCAAGTGTAGTTTTTACATTTGCGTCTATTTCTGCATTTCCTGTGGCGAAGTTATTTACCAGATAATTCAAACTATAGCTATCGTTTGGGTCTCCCCATATTGCAGAAATAATATCCAGCTTAGCCTTAATTTCCTGACCCTTTCCCAGAGTAGGTACTGGCAAAGCCTCTACCAAACTATTTATTGTGCCAAATACCTGGCTTATCCTGTCCAGTTTGTCATTTAACTGATAAACCTTATCATCCACAGTATTCTTGGTATCCTGCACCTTCTTTTTTGTGGCAGGCGCATCATTCTGAGCCTCCTTGGTCATTTCCTCTGCAAGATTAGTTATGGCTTTTGCGCTGTTTGTAACCTCTTTAGAAGCAACCGTAACCTGCTCAGTTGAATCAACAAGAGCAATATATGAGTCAAGAACTGCAATCACTCCCTTTAAGTCTGAATCAAGCTGTTCCAACTTAGAAATTCCTCTTCCGGTGAAATTTCCTTCATCATCCAGATTTGCGAAGTATTCTCCGCCCTTGAGTATTGTTTCTGCTATGGTGCTAACAAATGCGTGGTCAACCTCCCGTTGTATTGTAGTTTTTACCTTGCCAGTTATTTTTGGTGCTATGGCATTCTTTTTTTCATTTTCATAGTAGGTAATTTTTGGATTTTCAATGTCACCACCTAAAAAGCTAATCATATCAGCACTGAATTGCTCATCAATGACCATAGCAGCGTAATAATCACCTGAGTGTACACCTGCGATGGCTTCCTCTGCCGTTTCAGGAAAAATCCAATTAATTGTCTTATTCTCTTTTAAATTCTTAATAATTATATCACCCACATTAATTTCGTAGGTTCCAATCATAATGCCCTGGTCTGTAGATGCCACTGCAACCTGAAGATGAGAGGTGGCATTTTCTCCGTATGGATCCCAGTTTGACAGAATATTAAACCAAGCATAAAGACAAGGAATAACCGTCAAACCAATGATTACAACCATTGCCACTACGTTGGTAGAAAGCCTTTTTATATCCGAGGCAATAATCTTTATAATATTCTTCATTTTTTGAATTTGCCTCCTATAGACTTAATATCAGTTTTGATTTCTTTCCTTATTTCCTTCTTAAAATCTTTAATATCCTTTACAACTTCGCTTCCTGCGCTGTTTATGTCATCAATACCCTGAACAACTTCATTACCAATTAGAGCTTGTGCATCCTCGTCTATTATTCCCAAGTTTTTTAACTGCTCCTGCAATTTAAAATCCATGTATTCCACATACAGCAAATAGAAAGAAATTCCAAACAAAGACACTATCCAAAGCACTAAAAAAACTAGTTTTGAACGATTGCTTAAAAAACAAATTGCAAGAAAAATCAAAGGTAAAATAATATTTACCTTTAATCCAACACGTATTTTCTTTTGGTTCTTTAAATGTACCTGCTGCTGCAATTCAATGAACTGATCATATTTACTTTCTTTTTCATTAACCATATCTTACATCATCTCCGTGTCTTCCATTCGCTCTTCCATGTAGTGGTTTATTGGTTCAAATGGAATGCGAACTAATAAGCCGATTACTAATGCCACAATGATAAATAAACCTAAATAGCCTAAATACTCAAAATAGTCCATCTCATACATCCCACATAAACATTCTCTGATAGCATTAATTGCATATGGAAATGGGAAGAAAACGTATACTCGCTTAAAAAAGTCTGGCAAAAGCTCAATAGGGTATGTTCCTGAACTACCAGCAATCTGTATTACAACTATTACAACTGAAAGTGCTTTTCCCACATCACCCCAAGTTACCACAAATGAATATATTAATAGTGTAAATGTGGTGGCTATTATAGATGCAGCAAGCATAAACAGCCATGGGTGAACACACTGAACATGTAACAGATATAGGTCTCCAAGTACAATTATAATTCCTTGTAATTGTCCTAAAACCCAATATAAGACATATCTTCCGAAGAATAATTGTCCTTTGGACATATTAGGATACTTGTTCTTATCTGGATGAACCTTAATAATTGCTGTAAGAATCAATGCACCAACCCAATATGCCAATGTTGAATAAAATGGTGCAACAGCAGATCCATAATTTTCAATAGGATAAACAGCTTCTGTTACAACCTGAACTGGCTCAGAGAAAAACTTACCGTATACCTTTGGGTCCCCAGAGAGACCATTTACCAGAGCCTGAATTTTGTCACCATCGTCAACACCATTAGCCTCTCCTATAATGTTCTTTATTCTTCCATTTACGTAGTTAAGTGCCTCATTTGTCTTTTCAAGACTGACATTTGCTGCGTCCACAGTATTGTTAATTGCTGTGAACATGGTCTTCAAACTACCAAATGTATCACCTACAGCATTCAAAAGACCATTTGAATCATCAAGTACACTTCCAAGCTTTCCAAGGCTATCATTCACCTCTGCTACAAGATTTTCATTATAAACCTTCTTTATTTCAGCTACTTTACCAGCTACCTGGTCCATCTTAGCCTTCATATCCTGCTCAGAATGCTGAACCACATTTCCTGCAATTGTTGGCTCACCTATATCATATTCCTTTAAAATATCATAAAGCTCATTAGCTCTATCTAGAGTATGTTTAAGAATAGGTCCTCTCACTTCGCCAGCAGCAAGAATAGATAAATAATTTACGATATTTGCTGCATCCTTCGCACTACGCTGAAGGTAGATTTCCATATCCTTCACATCAGTAGATATTTTTCCAGATGCGACAAATGAATCGATTTCATCCAGGCTGCCACTGATTTCATTCATGGCATCATTGACATTTGCTGTGTATTCGTTAAGTGTGGTCTTATTCTGTCCATTAACCACACTGGAATCTGCTGCAGCTTTAGCAGTATTTCTTGCCTGCTGCTGTATATTAGATGCGTCTGATTTTGCCGCTTCAAGTGATACCTTCAATTTTGCATCATTATCAATAATTTTTTCTATGGTATCTTGATAAGTATTCAAATCATTGCTAAGACTCCGCAAATTGACTATTGCACCATCGACACCACCATCTTCTTTAAGGTCTGCTGTTACTTTACTTGCACTAGAAAAGACCTCGCTTACAACAACCTCCGTGAAAGCCACGTTGATATTGTTTTGCAAGGTTTGCACCACTGTATCTGAAATTTTAGTTGCTACTGGATTTTTCTTTTGATTTTCATAAAACAGAAGTGTAGGTCTTTCTATGTCTTCTGTTAAGACATTGTACATATTGTAGGTAAAATCCTCATCAACAACAACGGCAGCGTAGTACTCTCCACTGTAGACTCCTTCTATTGCCTCATCAGCTGTATCTACGAACTGCCAATTTACAGAAGTATTCTCGTGAAGATTATCGATGATGGTATCGCCCTGATTGTGGTACTCACCCTCATCATCAGTATAGCCTTTGTCCAAAGAAACTGCTGCAAGCTTAAGAGCACCTGTATTTCCATATGGATCCCAGTTAGAATAAATATTAAACCAGGCATACAACGCTGGCAAAAAACATACTCCTATTACAATTACAAACGCATAGAAATTTTTCACCAGACTGTGAATGTCATCTACGAATATTTTCCCTATATTTTTCATTTATAATCCCTTTTTCTATAGCTCTGAAGCTGAACAAAGCTTGATATTATTTCTACTTTGCTGCTTAACTTCATAAAGCATCTTATCTGCACCCTGAAGATAGTTGAAAAAGCTTGTTCCTTTATCTGGAACACCCACACATATTCCCTGAGATATAGTTACTCTGTCATCTGTAAGAGAAAATCTATGCTCCATGTTTGCAGCATATATTTTATGCCGGAGATCTGAAGCTCGTTTCATAATCTGTTCCTCAGTCATGCCTTCATATATGACAACGAATTCATCTCCACCGTATCTGGCTGCAAATACCCCCTCTTCTTTAGCCATATCTATCAACTCTGATGCTATAAACTTTATGCAGTCATCACCTGATTGATGACCATAATTGTCGTTAAATTGCTTGAAGAAATCTATATCTAAGATTTCAACCCCAATGCTCTCCCTTGCATCAATTGCCTTTTGGAATGCTTCTTCACTATATTCATTAAGTTTCAGTCTATTATACATCCCTGTCAGTGGATCTGTCTCTGAACGTTTTTGTAAAAATGTATTCTCTTCCTCTACTTTTTTGTTGATTTGTGTAAGCTCCCTATACGAATTTTTCATAACGATCATATTGCTTACCATCAATCTGTTCTCACGCTCCATGAATTCTGAGAGCTCAAAAAATAAAACAGAAGCAATTTTGTATTCTTCTATCTGTCCAACTCTTCGATAATATCTAATTTTTAGCGTGAGAAGTTTTCGCTCTAAATTTTTAATTGACGTATATTTTGTTAAATCATCAAGTACAGTATAAGCCTTGAAAAAATCATCATATTTTCCAATGGCTAATAGCATATCCAGATAATCGTAGAAATCGTCAAATACATCCATTATTGGCATCTTGGCACTTGTGTGTCTATTAACCATTTCTATCCAGTAATCGCGAGCTTCGTCCTCACCTATTGCAGAATGTACTCTGGCAAAATAGCAATAGATTACTATTTTTTCCATCTCTTGCAAAAATGGCATGCACTGAGTCTTAAGTTCTTTTTCTATTTCAAGATATTTTGCCTGATTATCAAGCTTAAGATAAGCTCTTCCCATGCCAAGCATTACTGCAGTCAGGCTCTCTAAATAACTTTCCATATCCTTGTGACTCAAAATGTATCTGTATGCAATTTCCGTATGTGAAATGGATTTCTTATATTCTTCGATATTTAAGTATAAAGATCCTAAATTTAGATGAATAATCCACTCTAAATCAGGTAATGAATATTCTTCGCATATACTGATTGCCTTTATAAAATAATCCAGTGCAAAAGGCGCATTTCCTCTGTTTAGAGAAGCTATTCCTAGCATATTATTTGCCATTGCCACACGACTCCAGTCCTGAACCTGTTCAAGTGGAGCCATGCATGCCAGCATTTCAGAATAGAAATTAGAGGCATTATTCATAAGGTAATATGTTTCACCCTTAGAGAAATAAGCATAACCTATCAAAGCATTATCCTTCATGCTTTTTCCATAATCCAATAGCTTTGCACATGCTTCTAGTAATGCTCTGGAATCCTTGCCTCTGTTTTTTTGTATTTCCCCAATTAGAAGTTGAACTTCTCTACTATAAGCTCGAACGTCCATTAATATCCAACTCCCCTAGTTGTTTATTTAATCAGGCATTTATTATACCGTAAAAATAAATATTAATATTCTTTCAAGATATTTGTAAGCTTCGCAAAATCCTCAAGAGAAAGTGTCTCTCCTCTGACAGTAGGACTGAATCCCGCTTCCTCTATTGCTTTTGCTATTTGTTCCTTAGAAAAATGTAGACCATTTCCAAGACCATTTTGAAGTGTCTTTCTCCTTTGGTTAAAAGATGCTCTAATAATTTGGAATAGCAGCTTTTCATCACAATCCACAGGAGGATTGTCGTGACACTTAAGATTAATTACTGTGCTTGAAACCTTTGGCTGAGGCATAAAACAGCTTGGTGGTACCTCACATACAATTTGAGGATCGCTGTAGTACTGAACAGCCAGCGATAAAGCACCATATTCCTTAGAACCTGGACCTTCCTGCATTCTATCAGCTACTTCTTTCTGAATCATGATTGTGATTGATTCAAGAGGAACATGACTTTCAAAAAGCCCCATTATGATTGGTGTGGTTATATAATATGGCAGATTGGCTACTACTTTTATTGGGTTTCCGGCATTTTTTTCCTGGGCTAAAGCATTGATGTCTACCTTTAAAATATCCTGATTGATTACTGACCAATTTTTGTATGAGGAGAGTGTATCATCCAAGATAGGAATAAGGGTTTTGTCAATTTCTACGGCAACAACCTCTCGGGCTTCCTCACAAAGCCGCTGAGTCATAGTTCCAATTCCAGGTCCAATTTCCAGGACAAAATCATCCTTTGTAATGCCTGCTGCATCTATTATATTGTCTAAAACATTACCATCGATTAAGAAGTTCTGTCCGAATTTCTTTTGAAAAGAAAATCCGTGTGCCTCTAAAACCGCTCTGGTATAGGTTGGATTACTTAAATATGCCATTTAATCATTCCTTTTACATTTTGAATAAATATCAAGCGCATTCTGGTATGTAATTCGCTCTACATCTGCTACAGACATTCCCTTTAATTCTGCGATTTTTTCAGCCACATGGCTCAAATAGATCGAAGTGTTTCTTTCACCTCTATGAGGTACAGGTGCCATGTAAGGACAATCAGTTTCAAGGACTATTTTTTCAATTGGAATTGCCTTTACAGTTTCTACAAGTTTCTTCGAATTCTTGAATGTTACAACACCGCCAACACCGATGTACCAGCCCATCTTCACATACTCTAATGCTAATTCTTTTGAGTAAGAATAGCAATGGACAATACCCTTTTTACAATCCTTTGTATTATACTCTACAATTGTGTTTAAAGTGTCTTCTGCTGCTTCTCTCGAGTGGATAACTACAGGTAAATCGACTTCTTTTGCAAGTGAAAGCTGCTTTTTAAACCATTCTCTTTGTTTTGCTCTGTCTGATTCTTCTTTCATCCAGTAATAATCTAGACCAATTTCACCAATGGCTACCACCTTAGGATGATTCGCATTATCCTTAATCCAGCCCAAGGCTTCCTCAGAAAAATCTTCTAACTCCTCTGGGTGTATTCCGAGAGCAGCGTATACATCTTCATACTCTTGAGCCAGCTTGAGGCTATCCTTACAACCTCTAAAACTTGCCCCCACATTAACTATTTTTCCAATATTATTTTCTCTCAATAAATGAGAAAGAAGTTCGACTCTATCCTCGTCGAACTTCTCATCATCATAATGAGCATGTGTATCAAAAATCATATTTCTATACCTAACAAATTTCAGCTCCTGATGGCATTGTCTTTTCTGGAGTCATTAGAGAAAGATTACCCTCGGCATCCTCTGCGCAAAGAAGCATACCCTCTGATAATACACCT
>JAEEGL013893613.1_pt1 | contig 22132 bp, 22 predicted proteins | sample 9134231 | NCBI WGS metagenome assembly JAEEGL01 (sample SAMN16246548, study PRJNA631951) | gut metagenome | biome: gut microbiome; feature: rumen; material: fiber-attached | host: Bos | place: Iran: Karaj | collected 2018-10 | reverse complement strand
TACGGGCACCAAGATGATTCATGTGGGCAAGAACACTCACAGCACCATTATGAGCAAGGGTATCAGCGCCGGCCATAGCCACAACAGCTACCGGGGTCTTGTGCAGATAGGCCGCGGAGCCGACAACGCCCGCAACTATTCGCAGTGCGACAGCCTTCTGCTCGGCGACCAATGCGGAGCGCATACCTGGCCCTATATCAAGGCCGACAACCACACCGCCATTCTTGAGCACGAGGCTACAACAAGCAAGATCAGTGAGGACCAGCTCTTCTACTGCCAGCAGCGTGGCATTAGCCCCGAGAGCGCTGTGGGCCTCATCGTCAATGGCTACGCCAAGGATGTCCTCAAGAAGCTTCCCATGGAGTTTGCTGTCGAAGCGCAGAAACTATTAAGCATCAGTCTCGAAGGAAGCGTGGGATGATATGAAAAAACTGACTACAGATGAGATGCACCGCCTGTCGGTCGAGGAGTTTCGCGCGAGCGAGAAACTGCCGCTCACCGTGGTGCTTGACAACGTGAGAAGCCAGAACAACATCGGCTCGGTGTTCCGCACTGCCGATGCGTTCCGTGTGGAACATATAGCTCTCTGCGGCATCTGCTCCACACCGCCGCACCGCGAGATTCACAAGACCGCACTTGGCGCCGAGGACAGCGTTGAGTGGTCCTACCACGAGGACACCGCCGAATGCATACGGCATCTGAAGGAACGCGGCTACAAGGTTTTCGCTGTGGAGCAGGTCGACGACAGTGTGAAACTGAATTCAGAGATAGAAATACATAATTCGAAACTGGCTATTGTGTTCGGCAACGAGATTGAAGGTGTTCAGGAGTCGCTGCTGCCCTTGTGCGATGGCTCGCTCGAGATACCGCAGTATGGCACCAAGCATAGCCTCAACGTCAGCTGCGCAGCCGCCATCGTTATATGGGAGATGTTTAAAAAGTTTACAATTTAAAGTTTGTTGCAATGACTAAGACGGACACTTTGGATATAACTATAGAGCAAAGACTGCGTGAGTATTTCGGCATTCCCGAGAGTGTGGATATGAAATGGGCTGTTATTTTGGAAAAGACAAGTGAGTATGAAGGTGTCCGCCCCGCTATGCTTGTCGGTGGCGACAACCTGGCGCTTGACATCTGCCAACGGCGTTTCTGCACTAAAGCCAAAGTTCTCGGCGTCTCGAGGATGGTGTACGAGGCCAATGAAGTCAAATGCACGGATGACGGCATCGAGATTGCAAGCGACACCGGCACTACCGGACTGACCGAAGACGAGTTTAATGAAATTTACTTTGTGGCGCGTTACAGCGACGCGCTGCTCATGAAAGCAAACATCGGACAAGACATATTATGACAAAAGAGGAAAGAATTGAAAAGGCCCGGCAACTGCACAAGCAGGGCTGCAACTGCTGTCAGTCGGTGGTGATGGCGTACGCCGACAAGCTGCCGATTGAACCGGAGAACGCTATGAATGTGGCCGCCCCCTTCGGTCGCGGCCTTGCGGGCACGCGTGAGGTATGCGGCTGCGTAAGCGGCATGGCTATGGTGTGCGGCCTTACGGGCCACACCGCCGAAGTGCGTACTCTTATTGAGAAATTCCGCACCTCGAATGGCGACATCGTCTGCGGCCGCCTGCTCGCTTCGGGCAAGAAACCCTGTACCGAAATGGTCGCCGAAGCCGCCGGCCTGCTTCATGATGTAGTTTATTAACCCTCCCGCATCAAAAATCAAATGATTAATTACATTCCAGCTGATGACGCTATAATGCTTGTGCGTGCGGGCGACCACCTGCACTGGCCGTGTGTCAGCGGCGCTCCGGAGCATCTGATTGAGGCTCTCGTCAGACGCGCTGACCGTGAGATGGAGGAGGGGAGGAGCGATGGCGATCGGCTGCGCAATGTGACGATAAGCCACTTCTATACGGAAGGCTATGCCGACTACACGCTCCCGAAATATAAAGGCATCTTTCAACTCGACTCCTTTTTCGTCGGTGGTAATGTGCGCGAGGCGACGCAAAACGGTCGCGCCGACTATATACCATGCTCGCTGAGTGAGACACCGCGTATGGTGGCTTCTGGAGCGGTGGCGTGCGATGTGGTGTTTCTGATGGTGAGCGAGCCTGATGCCGATGGCTACGTGTCACTCGGCACTTCGGTCGATTATATGCCCGAGGCTATCGAGAGGGCCCGTGTGGTGATTGCCCAGGTGAATGGCTGTGTGCCGTTCACTTTCGGTGACGCCCGCGTTCATATCTCCAAAATCACCGCCTTTGTGCGCCACGACGCGCCTCTTAAACCGGCAGCCCCGTCGCCGCTTTCCGAAACCGACATCTCCATAGGCCGTCACTGCGCGGCTCTTATACCCGACGGCGCCACATTGCAGATAGGCATCGGCAACATACCGACGGCGGTCCTGTCGCAACTGGGTGACCACAAAGACCTCGGTGTCCATTCGGAGATGTTCTCCGACAGCGTCATACCGCTTGTGGAGAAGGGCGTGATTAACGGCAGATGCAAGAAGTCCGACCCGGGCAAACTCACGGCTATGTTCCTCAAAGGGTCGCAACATCTATACGACTTTGTCGATCACAATCCCGACGTGCTGATGAAGGATGTGGGCTATACCAACAATCCGGCGGTTATCGCGTCCAATCCCTATGTGGTGGCTCTCAACTCGGCCATACAGATAGACCTTACCGGACAGGTCTGCTCCGACTCGATGGGCACACGCATCTTTAGCGGTAGCGGCGGCCAGCTCGATTTCATACTCGGCGCCACCTACAGCGAAGGCGGTGTGCCGATAATAGCTATGCCCTCCATAACCTCCAAGGGTATAAGCAAGATAGTGCCTACCCTTACGCCCGGATCGGGTGTGGTGACTCCTCGAACGCTCGTGCGGTGGGTGGTCACCGAACAGGGTGCTGTCAACCTTTACGGACTCAGTCTTAGACAACGTGCTGAAGCCCTTATCAGCATTGCCCATCCAAGCGTGAGAGAACAGCTGAGGGAATGTGTCAATGCGTTATTGTGTTAATGCGTGAATGTGTTATTCTTTTAAACTTTTAAACTTTTAAACCTTTAAACTTTTATACAAACATCGAAAATAGAACGGGGCGGCCACGCACAAGGCCCCTCTACGCGAGCCTCAGGCTCTTGTACCCTTTAAACTTTTAAACTTTTAAACTTTTAAACTATTAAACTTTGACCAACAAACGCAAGATAATAAACGATCCGGTATATGGATTCCTGTCGATTGACGACGAGCTGATATTCGATGTTATCTCGCATCCTCTTTTTCAGCGCGAGCGTAATATAAAACAACTGGGATTCACATATCTGGTGTATCCAGGAGCTGTGCACAGCCGTTTCAGTCACATGCTCGGTGCCCTCAACCTTATGAAACGCGCCATCGGAGTGCTTCGCACCAAGGGCGTGGACATCAGCGACGAGGAATCGCTCGCCGTTCAACTGGCAATATTGCTTCACGACATCGGTCATGGTCCTTTCTCACATACCTCCGAGCGTGCCCTTGCGCAAGTGCACCACGAAACGTTGACACAACTCTTCATGCAGCGCATCGACAGCGATTTGGACGGCCGTCTGAAAATGGCTATTGAGATATTCAACGACTCGTATCCGCGTCATTTCCTTCATCAGCTTGTCTCGTCGCAGCTGGATATGGATAGGCTCGACTACCTTGCGCGCGACAGTTTCTTCACCGGCGTCAGCGAAGGAATAGTGGGAACGGAGCGCATTATCAACATGCTCAATGTTAAGGACGACACTCTCGTGGTCGACGAAAAGGGCATATACTCGATAGAGAAATTCATAATATCGCGCCGTCTGATGTATTGGCAGGTGTATCTTCACAAGACCGTTATCGCCGCCGACAATCTTTTCTATAGTATTCTTGAGCGCGCTCGTCAACTGCTGTCCGAAGGTGTCGTCCTCGACGGATATGCGCCTCTGTTGCTTTTCCTCCGCGACCGATACGAGGAGAAGGATTTCAAGGCTAACGACTTGTTGCTCGACAATTTCGCGGCTATCGACGACGGTGATGTGATGACGACTGTCAAGGTGTGGTCTCATTCGTCCGACAAGGTGCTCTCAACCCTTTGCCGCAACCTGTTGTGGCGCAAGTTGCCGCATGTCGCTGTCTCTTCAGAGGCTTATGACGACTCTGCGCTTAATGAGCAAATAGCCATAACCGCACAGTCGTTGCAACTCGACAACAACCTTGCCGCCTATTTTGTTCGCACAGGTCGTCTCGTGAACCGCAGCTATTCGTTCGACGACAGTGAGATAAAGGTGCTGTACAAGGATGGACGCTGCATAGGCATCAGTGAGGCCAGCGACCAGCTGGACCGCCATTTCCTCGAAAAAACCGTCACCAAATATTTCCTCTCTAGTCCCAAGAAATAAACGAATACCTAAATAATTTTAAACATTCTATGTCCGACCATATTCATCAATTAGAAGAAATCGATCAGCAGCAGCGCGAGCAGGAACAACAGTCCGCTTCAACCGAGACTCAGACCGACGCCGCTTTTGCCAACGCCATCGTCGACGCCGTCGACGTGGAAAACACCAAACCCGCCACTCCTCTTCTTAGTCAGGAGGAGATTGAGGACGAGGAACCTCCGCGCGTAAACCTCACGGCGGTCATCTGCACCGCCATCGTAGCGGTGTGCGCCACGGTGATACTTTGTGTCGCTCAGCCGTGGAAGTCGTCCGAAAACGGTGAGGTACCTGTTGCGGAAGAGGAGCCTGTCGAGAAAGTTGAGTCCAAAGCTGAAAACAATGAGACTGAGAGCCAGCGTATCGCTATAGAGGAGCAGCGTAAGGCGGAAGAGCAGAAGTTGGCGGAGGAGAAAGCCGCCGCTGAACAAAAAGCCGCGGAGCAGAAAGCCGCCGAACAGAAGAAGCAGAACGAGTCGCAGTCGATAGTTATTCCGTCGACCAAGCCTGGCAGCGATAATGTCTATTACAACTGCCGTCTGATTGACGCCTCGTCGCGCAAGCTCACCAAAGACGAGGTCGCCGGCATGTCTAAAAACGAACTGGCTCTGGCGCGCAACGCCATTTATGCCCGTCGCGGCTATCAGTTCAAGGAGGCCAACCTTCGTGAGTTCTTTTCCAAGCAGTCGTGGTTCCAAGCCAAGGATATTGAGATTGGAACGGTGGAACTGTCGGAGATAGAAGTCCATAACGTCAACCTTATAAAGGCTCAGGAGCAGAAGTGATGGCTCGGCTGATTCTGTTTCCGGTCCCGATAGGAGCCGACGATGTCGGTATGTCGCTGCCTTCGTACAATCTTGAGTTGTTGAATGGTTGCCATACTTTTATTGTCGAGGAGCTGCGTACGGCACGAAGGTTTCTTAAACATGCCGGCTATGTTCATCCTATCGATGACACGGTGTTTCATATCCTTAACGAGCACACCTCGCCCGAGGAAATCACTCACTATCTCGACCCTATTGCCCGCAACGAGGATGTGGGGTTGCTTAGCGAGGCGGGGTTGCCCTGTGTCGCCGACCCGGGGGCTTTGGTCACACGCATGGCGCAGCGTCGGGGTGTCGAAATAGTGCCGCTCGTCGGCCCGTCGTCGCTAATGATGGCGCTTATGGCGTCGGGACTCAACGGACAGTCGTTCGCGTTCAATGGATACCTGCCGGTCGACCGCCAGCAGCGCGGCGCGGCGATACGCCGGCTCGATCAGCTGGCTCAGAAGTCGGGCCAGACCCAGATGTTTATAGAGGCGCCCTATCGCAACAACCAGATGCTTCAAAGCCTCGCCGAGACTTGCCATCCCGACACACTTGTATGCGTGGCCTGCGATATCACCCTTCCAACACAATACATCCGTACCAATACAGCCCGGCAGTGGCGCGACGAACGTCAAAAAATCGACCTCCACAAGCGCAACACCGTGTTTCTCATAGGAACATGAGGTTTTAGTTTTTTGTTTCAATAAATTTGCTTATCTTTGCAAATTGTTTCAAAAGTTGAACAAGAGAGTATTATAGAATTAAATTAATTATAAAATAACTTGTTATGCAAAAATTTGATCCTGCAACAGCAATCCAGCGCATCGATGGACGCGATGCCAACCGTGGTGTTAACCCCGCAATATGCGACAGCGCCACTTTCACCTTTCCTGAGGCTCACCTGATGACCGAGACTTTCCACGGCGAAACCGAGGGCTACTTCCTTTACAGCCGCCATTGGAATCCTTCCAACCTGGCTCTCTGTCAGCGCCTCGCCGCTATGGAAGGCACTGAGGCCGCTTGGGTGACCGGTTCGGGCTTGGCAGCCATCACCTGCGCTCTGCTGCATGAAGTTAACTCTGGCGACCATATCGTGGCCTCCATGACCACCTACGGCGGAACCTTCGCTTTCATGGCCAACTACCTGAAGAAATTCAACGTCAACTGCACCTTCGTCAACATGCAGAACCTCGACGCCGTGAAGAAAGCCCTCGCCGAGCATCCAAACACCAAGGTGGTTTACACCGAGACCATGAACAACCCTCTGCTCCGTATCGCCAACATACCCGAACTGAGCAAGATGGCTCATGCCGCCGGTGCCAAACTCATCGTCGACAATACTTTTACCCCGATGATTTTCAATCCGTGCCGTCTGGGCGCTGATGTCACCGTCTACTCCATGACCAAGTACATCAACGGTACCAACGACTGTGTGGCCGGTGCTATCTGCGGCAGCGCTGAGTATATTGGCAGCCTCATCGACGTCAATAACGGCACCTGCATGCTCCTCGGACCCGTTCTGGATCCTATGCGCAGCTCCTCCATCAACAAGAACCTCCACACTCTCCACATCCGAATGAAGAAACATGGCGAGAACGCTATGTATCTGGCAAAACGTTTCAAAGAGGTGGGCTTTAAATACAACTACCCCGGTCTGCCCGAGCATCCCGACTACGAGCTCTTCTGCAGCATGATGAACGAAGGCTACGGATTCGGTGGTATGATCAGCATCGATATGGGTACTGCCGAGGCTGCAAGCCGTATCATGGAAATCATGCAGCGTAAGGGTGTCGGTTACCTTGCCGTATCACTTGGCTATTTCAAGACCCTCTTCTCCAACTCCGGTAAATCCACTTCTAGCGAGGTGCCCGAGGATATCCAGAAAGAGATGGGTATGAGCGAAGGCCTTATCCGTTTCAGCATGGGTCTCGACAACGATATCGAGGCTACCTTCCAGCTCATCAAGGAGTCTGTCGACGAGTACAACGCCAGCAAATAATTTATTTCAACCAACAGAGCAGCGGCATGCCGTTAAAATAGCGTCAGCCGCTGCTTTTTTAACTTTAACCATTATCACCGGAAGTTTAATTGGGAGTTAAAATGGGAGTTAAAATGGACAAATGATATTGTATTGTCCAGCGCGAAGCGCTTAACTCCCATCGAAGATTAACTCCCATCGCAGATTAACTTCCCTTTGAATTTCCTTAACCCCTTTACTCTTATCAACATATCAACAAACTTCTTTAAACTTTAACCTTTAACCTTTAACCTTTAAACTTTAAACTTTTTACCCATGGGCATTATTATTAGCATTATCATTGGAGCATTGGCCGGCTTTCTCGCAGGCAAGATCATGAAAGGCTCCGGATTCGGTTTTGTAGTTAATCTTATCGTCGGTATCGTAGGCGGTTTCATCGGCGGCAATGTGTTGTCGTGGATTGGAATCCACTGGGGTTCCACAATCGTGGGACAAATCGTCACCGCCATTATCGGTGCGGTTCTTCTGCTGTGGTTGATATCCCTTATCAAAAAGAAATAACCTTCTTTCTAACTTTTAAAAACGAATTCATTTGAAAAAAATAGCTGTAATACTCTCGGGCTGCGGCAACCGAGACGGTAGCGAACTGCAGGAATCGCTGGGTTTGCTCCTCGCCATCGACAGACGCGGATGGCAGTATCAATGTTTCGCCCCCGAAGGTTACTTTGAGGTGGTTCCACATGTCGAAATCACCGACGACGAAGAGGACGAAGGTAAAGTGGTCGATATGGAGCAGCGCGACATTTTTGTCGAAAGCGCCCGTATTGCCCGTGGCAATATAAAACCGCTAAGCGAATACAATAGCGCTGATTACGATGCGTTGGCTCTTCCCGGCGGCATGGGTGCGGCGCGCAATCTCAGCACCTTCGCTTTCGATGGTCCCCAGATGGAGGTCATCGACGGTGTCACCGATGCGTTGCTCGAGACTTTCCGTTCCAAAAAACCAATCATGGCTATGTGCATAGCCCCCACAGTGGTGGCCAAGGTGTTGGGCAAGTATGGCGTAAGCATTACTTTGGGCGCTGACGACAACGCTGCCGCAACGGTGGCTAAAGGTTTTGGATGCAACATGGTCGCCTGTGGCCCCACAGATGTATGTGCCGACGACGAGCACCGTATCCTCACCACTCCCGCATATATGGTAGCCACTCATATCAGCGAGATTTTCGACGGCGCCGACAACATGGTGTCCAAACTCGCTGAATGGATTTAGTTGTCAATTAAATTATTCTAAAAATGAGAAAGTCTTTGTTTTTTATCCTTGTTTTGGCTTTGCTATTTATGATTGTTCCTGTCAAAACACAGGCTCAAGATGCATATAGACCACAAGGTCTCTTTATGCGTCCAGAACTTTATAGCGCTGTTGCTGTCGAAATTGGATACCAGATTAATCCGTTTTTCCAGATTTCGGGAGGTTTTGGAGTCGAGATAGACATTTCTGGAGAATCTCGCTCTTTGCCTGAAATGTTGCTGGGTTTTAGATTATATACGTCGGAAAAGAAATGGGCGGCATTCTTCGATTATCATCTTGGTTTCTTGTTCTTTGATGGATTGGCGCTCCCTGTACACCGTTTGTCGTTGGGACCTAGTGTTAAGAACTTTGATTTTGGCTTGGGAGTTATTTATTCATCACTTGATGGAGAGAGTTTCTTTGGCCCGTGTTTAACGATTGGTTATAATTTCAGAGTAGGTAATAAAGAATAAAATGAAACAAGGAACAGAGAACTAAGCGTCCCTTTTAACCTTTTAAACTCTTAAACTTTTAAACTTTGAACCTTTTAACCTTTTAACCATATCAACAAACATCGAAAATAGAACGGGGCGGCCACGCACAAGGCCCCTCTACGCCTTTCCAAAGCTCCACTGGAGCTTCGGATCCTACAGGCTCTTGTACCCTTTAAACTTTAACCTTTTTAACTTTTAAACTTTTATACAAACATCGAAAATAGAACGGGGCGGCCACGCACAAGGCCCCTCTACGCGAGCCTCAGGCTCTTGTACCCTTTAAACTTTTAAACCTTTAAACTCTGAAACCTTTAAAATTAATAGTTGTCGATTTTCGGCAACTTTTTTTGTTTGAGAAAAAATATTTTGCTGTTTTATTGGGATTTATTATTTTTGTAGATTATAGTATTGTGCCAACTATGGTGCAATGCATTGTGGTATAGTATAATATAATAGAAACAATATAAATATAAATGGCTAATTTCATAAGCAAACTATTCGGAAGCAAGTCGCAGCGCGACCTTAAGGAGGTGCGCCCCTTTCTTGATGCGACTCTCAAAATCTATCCATCTATCAAAGAACTCGACAACGACCAACTTCGCGCTAAAACAATAGAATTCAAAGAACTTATACAGAACGCTATACGGAACGAGGAGGAGGAACTTGCATCACTTCACAAGCGTATTGAGGAAGAATACGACATGCCTGTCGACGAGAAGGAACAGCTCTACAAACGCATCGATGAGCTGGAAAAAACTTCATACGACAAGACTCAACAGATACTCAATGATATACTACCTGAGGCTTTTGCTGTTGTAAAGGAAACCGCCCGTCGTTTCGCGGAAAACGAAGAGGTGGTGGTTACCGCCAACGACCACGACCGCGACTTGTCGGCGCGCCGTGAGAGTGTCAACATCGACGATGATGGCAAGGCTCACTACAAAAACACCTGGATGGCCGGCGGCAATATGATAAAGTGGGATATGGTCCACTACGACGTGCAGCTTATCGGAGGCGTGGTGCTTCACAGCGGCAAGATTGCCGAGATGGCGACAGGTGAGGGTAAAACCCTTGTGGCTACTCTGCCTGTCTATCTCAACGCTCTGCCCGGCAAGGGAGTGCATGTGGTCACCGTCAACGACTACCTCGCCAAGCGTGACTCTGAGTGGATGGGCATGCTCTTCGAGTTCCACGGTCTTACCGTCGACTGCATTGACAAGCATGAGCCTCACAGCGACGCCCGTAAGGCCGCTTACAACGCAGATATCACCTACGGTACCAACAACGAGTTCGGTTTTGACTATCTGCGCGACAATATGAGCCGCAATCCCGACGAGCTGGTGCAGCGTGGACACAACTACGCCATTGTCGACGAGGTTGACTCGGTGCTTATCGACGACGCCCGTACTCCTCTCATCATCAGCGGCCCCACGGCGAAAGGCGAAGACCAGGAGTTCGACCGTTTCAAACCTGTCATCGAGAAGCTGTACAACACCCAGCGTATGCTGGTCACAACCATTCTCGCCGACGCCAAGCGCGACCTGGGCAACAACCTCGACCAGAAACCCGACCAGCCAGGTGCGATGGCGCTGCTGCGCGCATACAGAGGCCTGCCCAAGAACAAGGCTCTTATCAAATTCCTCAGCGAGACGGGTGTAAAAACTCTGCTGCAGAAGACGGAAAACTTCTACATGCAGGAGCAGAACAAGTATATGCACATTATCGACGACGAACTCTATTTTGTGGTCGACGAAAAGCAGCGTACCGTCGAGCTCACCGACAAGGGTATGGATTTCCTCGCCGACATGGGTGAGGACCGCCGTTTCTACCAGCTGCCCGATGTTGGAGCTGAGATCGCCGAACTCGAGAAGGAAAACCTCTCCGCCGAGGAGAAGTCGAAGAAGAAAGAGGAGATTTATGCCAACTTCGCGGTGCAGAGCGACCGTGTCCACACTGTCGACCAGCTGCTAAAGGCATATACTCTTTTTGAGAAGGATATCGACTACGTCCTCACGGAAGACCGTCAGGTTAAGATTGTCGACGAGCAGACCGGACGTATCATGGAAGGTCGTCGCTGGAGTGACGGTCTGCACCAGGCTGTGGAAGCCAAGGAGAACGCCAAAGTTGAGGCTGCCACGCAGACCTACGCCACCATCACGCTGCAGAACTACTTCCGTATGTACAAGAAGCTGGCCGGTATGACGGGTACCGCCGAGACCGAGGCTGGCGAGTTCTGGAATATCTACAAACTCGATGTCGTCGTGATTCCCACCAACCGCCCCATTGCGCGTGTTGATATGGACGACATGATTTATAAAACCAAGCGCGAGAAATTCAAAGCGGTTATTGCCGAAATTGAACGTCTTCGCGGTGAAGGCCGTCCCGTGTTGGTGGGTACAACATCGGTCGAGACCTCTGAGTTGCTCAGCAAAATGCTCACTATGAAGGGCATCAAGCATAACGTCCTCAACGCCAAACTGCATAAGAAAGAGGCTGATATCGTCGCTGAGGCCGGCGAACCCGGCAAGGTGACCATCGCCACCAACATGGCAGGTCGTGGTACCGATATCAAGCTGAAGGGGGATGTGCGTGAGCGTGGCGGTTTGGCAATCATCGGTACAGAACGTCACGAGAGCCGCCGTGTTGATCGCCAGCTGCGTGGTCGTGCCGGACGTCAGGGTGACCCCGGTAGCTCGCTCTTCTTCGTTTCACTCGAGGACGACCTGATGCGTATCTTTGGCTCTGAGCGTATTGCCTCAATCATGGACCGTATGGGCCTGCAGGAAGGCGAGGTTATTCAGCATTCGATGATTACCAAGCAGATCGAGCGCGCCCAGAAGAAGGTTGAGGAGAACAACTTCGGCATGCGTAAACGTCTGCTCGAATACGACGACGTGATGAACAACCAGCGTACGGTCATCTACAACAAGCGCCGCAACGCCCTCTATGGCGACCGCCTGAGCATCGATATCTCCAACATGTTCTACGACACCTGCGAATTGATATACAACGACGCCGACCAAAACCATGACTACGAAGGCTTCAAGATGGAGATGATACGTGTCTTCGCTCTCGATGTTCCCTTTACAGAGCGTGAGCTCTTCAACGCGCGAGGCAACGAGATGGTCGAGAAGTTATACGACTTGACCTACAACGCCTACAGGGAGCGTATGCAGCGTCTGGCTGAACTGGCATATCCTTTCATCAAGAATATCCACGACAACACACGTTATCAGAACGTGGTGTTCCCGATTACCGACGGCGTGAAGACTATGAATGTCATCTGTCCCGTCCAGAAATCGTACGAGAACGGTGGCCGCGAAGTTCAGCTGTCTATAGAGAAGAATATCACTCTGGCTATCATCGACGACATGTGGAAGGAGCATCTGCGCGAGCTCGACGACCTCAAGACTTCCGTGCAGAACGCCTCCTACGAGCAGAAAGACCCGTTGCTTATCTACAAGTTCGAGTCGTTCAACCTCTTCGAGAAGATGCTGCTCGAAATCAACCGCCAGATTGCGTCGTTCCTGAGCCGTGCCAGCCTTCCTGTCAAGCAGGAGAGCGATATGAAAGAGGCGAGCCAGCCTACAAGCAACCAGCGCAACCTTCGTACCAGCCGCAACGACGACCCCGCCGCCCAACGCACAGCCCCGCAGGAGAAACCACAGCCTGTTCATGTTGAGAAGAAAGTTGGACGCAACGACCCATGTCCGTGCGGAAGCGGCAAGAAATACAAAAACTGCCACGGACGCGATATGGAAAACTAACAAACATTATACCATGAATAAATTCAATGTTCAATAAATCCTAATTACTATGAAGAAAGTATTGTTGACGCTTGCCATCGTAATGTTTATGGCAGCCCCCGCAAAAGCCCAGTTGTTGCAGTTGGGTCTGAAATTGCAGTATTCCACCAGCTCCATTGATGATATGATAAACAATGTCACTCAAGAGGCTCAGAACTTCTCAACAGATTTCCTTAAGGGCTGTGAGGCTGGTCTGCTTTTCAGAATCAATGTGGGCCGTTGGATTACCATCCAGCCCGAGGCCAATTTCTCAATCGGCTCTGTTTGGGATTCAGTCGACGCGCAGACTGATTTTATCAATTCGTTCTTGACGGCTTTCCAAAATGTCCAGACGGTGAATCTTTCTGTTCCGGTCCTCGCCGCTGTGCATCTTATCGAGCTTGAGAAGCTGGTTGGCATAAGGGTCTTCGCCGGACCGGAATTCTATACCACCATCAAGGGCGCCACTGAGTCGGGAATGGATTTCTCCAACTATTCGCTGGTGTTTGGCGCAAGCGTCGACTTGTTTGGCATAATTAATGTCGACGGGCGTGTGTCGCGTTTCTCGAAAGGAGAGATGTTCTACCGTGTCGGCGTGGGTCTGCTTTTCTAAGAGCAAACCTGGAGATAGTTTAAGAATTGGGCAAAACGTATAAAATCATTTTGCTCGCCGTGATAATCGCTTTGCGTTTTACCGCGGCGGCGCAAGTTGTGGGTAGGGTTGTCGACAATACTGACGGGAACCCGTTGCCCGGCGTGGGCGTTTATTGGGAGGGAACCTCCAACGGTGTTGTGAGCGACAGCGACGGACGCTTCTCGTTGCGCCGTCATGATAAATCCCATCGTCTTATTGTAGCTTTTTCAGGATATTCAAACGATACTGTTATTGTGCACAACGATACGTCGTTGCGGATAAGTCTGCATAGGAGGACAAAGCAATTGAACAAAATCGCTGTCCGTGGCAGACGCAAGACGTCATTCTACAAGATGACCTCTATCGAGCAGACTGAGGTTATTACCACCGAGGGACTTCGTGGACTTGCATGTTGCAATCTTGGCGAGAGTTTCGAGAACTCCGCTACTGTCGATGTCGGCTATAGCGACGCCGTCTCGGGCAGCAAGCAGATACAGCTGCTCGGTCTGACAGGTGTCTATTCGCAGATGCTTCTCGAGAATACCCCTTTTCTGCATGGGCTGTCGGCTCCGTTCGGACTCGGCTATGTTCCGGGCCAATGGATGGAAAGCATCTCGGTGAGCAAGGGCGTGGCAACGGTCAAGAATGGCTACGAGGCCATAACGGGCACCATAAACCTGGAGTATGAGAAACCGAACAAGGGCGACCGCCTCTCGTTCAACCTCTATGGGAACAGTGATCTGAAAACAGAGGCCACCGCCAAGATAAACCATCGTTTCAACGACCGTCTGGCTACGGGATTTCTGCTCTACGGCGTCAACGGCTCCATGCGGTCCGACCATTTGGGACACGACGGTTTCATGGATTATCCGTTACAGCGTCAAATCAATGTGGCCAACCGTTGGCATTACGACAACGGCAAGGGATTCGTATCCCAGTCGCTAGTCAACTATATTCATGACGAACGTCTGGGAGGCGACATGCGCTTCGAGAGAGAGATGCGCGGCAACGACAGCGTCTATGGTTTCGGTGGCACAACCGACCGTCTGCATTTCCTCACCAAAAACGGATGGATAATAAGCAATACCGCCTCTATTGGCACACAGGTGGCTGGCACTTGGTTCAGCCAGGATGCTTTTTATGGCTTGTCGGAATACAGGGGAGAGGAGAAGGAGTTGTACGTCAACATCCTTGTCAACTCGGAGGTGTCGGGTGGCCATATTGTTGACTATGGTGTGTCGTTCCGTTATACCGACATAAGTGAGAACTTGGACCATATGCCGGACAAACTCTTTCCGGTGACGAATTATCTGTTCCCGTACAAAGAAGTGGTCCCGGGATTGTTCGGTCAGTATACGTTCCGCTATGGCGACGACTTCAACGCCACCGCCGGACTCCGTTATGACTACAATAGCCATTACAGCAAGCATCTGTTGACTCCCCGTCTGCATTTCCGCTGGCATCTGGGTAGGCAATATGTGCTGCGCGGCTCGGCGGGTGTCGGCTACCGCACTCCAAACATTATTGCTGAGAACTTCGGACTTCTGGCTTCGGGCAGGAGCTTTCATTTCGACTCGTCGTTCAATATGGAGCATGCGTGGAACACCGGCGTCAACCTGACAAAGAAGTTCAAACTCAGCGGCGACAGGGAACTTGACATAACTCTCGATTATTACCATACCGAGTTTTGGGATCAGGTTGTTGCCGACCTCGTGTCCATTCCCGGCGAGGCATGGTTCGTCAACCTCAACGGGCGCAGTTTCTCCAATGTTGTGCAACTCGACGTGAATTACGAGCCTGTTGAAGGTCTTTCTGTCTCGCTTGCCGGCAAACTCAACGATGTGCGGTGTACATACAACGGCACGCTTATGAATAAACCGTTTACCTCTAAATGGAAAGGTTTGTTGGTGTTGAGTTACAAGACGAAGTTTGAGAAATGGCGTTTCGACCTGACCACTCAGCTGAACGGTCCGCAGACCCTGCCGAGCGTATATGGTACAACGTATTATGTTTCTGATCCGTCTATACCAACGTTTCAGTCCGATCCCTATATTTATATGCTGGGCCAGATTACTCGTAAATTCAAGCGTTTTGAGTTGTATGTCGGTGTGGAGAACATAACTGGTTATACTCAGGATATTCCCGTTTTCGGTGCCGATTCCCCCTTCTCGGCGCTTTTCGACGCCTCGGTGGTATACGCTCCGCTGATGGGGCGGTTGTTCTATGCCGGCTTGAGGTTCAATCTCCTTTAAGCAAAGCATAATAAAATTGAATAGATTCCGTTATTCTTAATGAATCCGGGATGTCCGGAAAATAATATTTGTCAAATCATCAAACTCCATAAACCTTGAAAAAACACATCTTTTTTCTTTCGCTCATTATCTGTTTCAGCGGCGTGGCGTTCGCTCAAAAGAAAGAAGCAAAAAACACCAAATCCGTCGAGATTTCAATTCCCGGATATTGCTGCAAAGGTCTGAACGCGACCATTGAGAAAACACTGGCCTACGAGCGCGGTGTTGTCGAATGGACCCTGCATCAGGACAAGAAATCGGTGACGGTGGTCTACCGTGAGGGCAAGACAGACCCTGTCAAGATTGAAAAAGCTTTGGCCGCCAACGGCGTGCGTACAGCCAACGAGAAACCCAATCCCCGCGCCATCGAGAAACTGCCTGCCTGTTGCCAGCCCGCAGCCCGCGGCGAGGCCTCATGTGGCAAAATGTAGTGCCAATGAGCGTTATTGACAACATACGTGAAAACAAGGATATCTCGCGCGACGAACTCGAGTATATCCTTTCCACCGACGACAAGGACAGCATAGAGATGCTCCGCAGTGCCGCCCGCGAGGTGGCTACGTCTGTTTATGGGAATAAAATCTTTATGCGCGGCTTGATTGAGTTGTCGAGCCACTGTAAGAACGACTGCCTGTATTGCGGGTTGCGACGTAGCAACACGTCGGCGGTGCGTTACCGGCTCACCGACGATCAGATTATGCAGTGCTGCGAGACTGGCTACAAACTTGGCTTCCGTACTTTTGTCATGCAGGGTGGCGAGGATGGATGGTTCGACGACAAACGCATGTGCCGCATTGTCGGCGAGGTGCGCCGTCTGTACCCCGACTGTGCAATAACTCTGTCGCTAGGCGAGCGCAGCCGTGAAAGTTACCAGGCCTTGTTCGACGCCGGCGCCAACAGGTACCTTCTGCGTCACGAGACGGCGTCGCCCGAACACTACGCCAAACTGCATCCCGGCGATATGTCGTGGCGGAATAGAATAGATTGTCTGTACACTTTGAAGGAGATAGGCTATCAGGTGGGATGCGGCTTCATGGTTGGGTCGCCTTACCAGACGGTCGACACCCTCTATGCCGACATCCAGTTCATCCGCTCGCTGCAACCTCAGATGGTTGGCATCGGTCCCTTTGTGTCGACACAGAACACACCTTTCGCGGGATGGCCCAACGGTAAGGTGAGCGACACACTCCGGCTGCTGGCCGTTATCAGGCTGATACACCCACATGTCCTTTTGCCGGCGACAACCGCGCTGGGGACTTTGCACCCTCAGGGACGTGAACTGGGCATACAGTTCGGTGCCAACGTTATTATGCCCAATCTCTCGCCTCGCGACCATCGCAAGGACTATGCCATTTACGACAACAAGATCTGTACTGGCGAGGAAGCCGCCGAGTGCCGTGCCTGTACCGAACAACGTGTGAAGCGCATAGGTTTTGAGACCGTCGTGGATAGGGGAGACTATAAGAGCTGATATTGTGATTGATATAACAATAAAGCGGACAGTCCCAAGGATTGTCCGCTTTGTTGTTTGTGTATGCGAGCCGTGTTGGCAGGCGGGCTGATTAGTTTGTCATCTGACGATAGCTGTTCACGTTGTCTTCCGACGACTGCACGGCTTCGTTGGCTTCTTTTACCTTCTCTTGTGCACCGGCCTGCTTGCCTTGGTTCTTCTCGATGTTGGAATTCAGTTTTTCTATCTCTTTGTTCAAGTCTTCAATCTTTTTCTGCATCTTGGCGATTTCAGCCTGCTTCTTCTCTATTTTCTTCTGGTCCGAAGCAATCTCCTTGTCTATGGCTGCCGCCGCGGCCACAGCCTTCTCGTGGTTTTTCTGATTCTTTTTCAGGTCCTTCTCCGCGGCTCCAAGGTTCTGCTGAGCCTCGAAGCGGGTCACGTATGCCGGGAAGTTTTCGGCAAAACGGCGCACATTGACATTCAACTCGTTCTGGCTGATGGTGAGGTTCGGCGATTTGGCGAAGAATGTGATCACGGTTTCGCGGTCTTTCTTTTTGCCTTGCTCCTCTACCTTGACGTAAAAATCGACGGGTTGGGCGTAAATCTCTGCGAAAGTCTGGTTGAGAACAGCGATATAGCCACCGGTCTTGGTGGTTTTTACCGACGCCTCTTTTAAACGTTGGACGATTGCCTCTGATACTAGATCTTTATTCTGTTTCACAGAAACTGTGAACGCTGGAACGGTGAAGTCGCCATACTGGATTGTGGTTTCGTTCACTTGGGCGCGAAGGCCTGTAAGCATAAGAATTGCACAGGCAAAGAGTAATGTTTTTTTCATCGTATGTTTTTTTTGTTATAGATTGATTGCGTATATTTGTTCGAACATATTCTTCACTTCGTCCGACATGTTCGACTTGCGAATTTCCTCTATGTAAAGTTGGCTGAACTCGTTTGATTTCGTCGCCTCCTTGTATTTTTTGTCGTACTTGTCCATAAGAGACTCCAATTCCTCGTAGCAGGAGTTGAATTCATCTCTCATGCCCTCGTCGAGTGTGTCGCCGTTGACCATCGAAAAGCACTGCTCGGTTTTATGAGTCAGCCTTTTGACGTCGCGGCGCATGCTGCTGTTGCACGAAGTTAGCGAGATGGCGGCAACCGCAATGCAGAGCAATAAAAACTGTTTTTTCATAATGTAGGTGGACTACAATTCTATTTCGTCGATGAATTTATAATCGGTCTCGAAGTTCAGGAGGCGCATATTTTTCCATTTCTTGGTGAACAGGCCTTTGCGTTGGCCGGCGAGAACCTGGTATGTAACCTTGTTTCTGATCTGCAGGGCGTAGAGCTCTTTGACTTTGTAGTTGGGATGGAGCTCTTTGATTTTGTCGAGGATAGCGTGGGGATAATATTTTTCGTCGATAAACCAGCGTGTCTCAGTGCCTTTGGGCGAGAAACGGTAAGCGGTTTTTGTGCCACTCTCGTTGACGAATTTGGCGTCGTACACCAAAGTGTCGATAATACGCCACTCAACATTTTTCACATCCGTGGCCAGGCGTTGGAAGTCTTTCACGTATCTTTCGGGTACATCTTTCTCTGATACGGTCTTACCGTTTTGTGCAAACACAATGGTTTGAGCAAGTAGAATAGTTGCTGCAAAAATAAATAACTTTTTCATTATTAGTAATTTAATTAGTTGTTGTTCTCTTCTTTCAACTTACAAAGATAAAAAAAATATTTTATATGCTTGCATTGTTTCTTTATTTTTTATTTTATGATTCATTTACAATAAACGGTGCGTGATATGCGTTAGATGGTTTATAATTGCAACAGTTTCCCCAATGGCTGAAAAAGTGACAAAGAAGACCAACGCCGCGCGGCTGCTCGACCAGCTGCGTATTGTTTATGAACTGATTCCTTACGAGGTTGACGAGAATGATCTTGGCGCCACCCATATCGCCGCGCAGCTCGGGCAGCCTATCGAGAGGCTCTTTAAAACACTTGTGCTTCGCGGTGACCGGACCGGCCTGTTTGTGTGTGTCATTCCTGGCGCCGAGGAGGTCGACCTCAAAAAGGCCGCCAAGGTGACGGGCAACAAGAAAGTGGAGATGATACATGTCAAGGAACTGTTGCCGCTGACGGGCTACATTCGTGGCGGTTGCTCGCCCGTCGGAATGAAGAAACCTTTGCCCACATGGTTCCACCAGTCTGTCATGAACTTCGACTACGTGTTCTGCAGCGCGGGTCAGCGGGGACTTCAGTTCCGCATCGCGCCGGCCGATCTGGTGCGGGCGGCGCATGGTACAATCGCCGACCTTATTGTCTGATGATATATATTTAATGCATTGTTGATATGGAACTGCCCGAAATAGAACGGCATCCGTTAAAACCCTTCCTGCCGCCTAACGCACGTCTGTTGATGCTTGGTAGTTTCCCGCCGCCGCGTAAGCGTTGGTGCATGGACTTCTTCTATCCCAACCGCACTAAGGTGTGTTTTACTCTAATGTAATCAAGATTGCATTAGAGTAAAACACATCTTCCCACAATAGCACATTTACGCTTTTTAAAGCATTCCCACATTTACGCATTCTTAAAGCGCATTCACACATTCAAGCTTATTGTTTCTTCGGTGATCCTTCGGTGATCTCTCGGCGATAGTTGTCAGCCGAGCTTACGGCATACCAGTCGGCTAAGCCGACGGCACACCACGGTGGAACCTCGTGTATTATCACTAACGCATTAACACATTTGCACATTTACGCATTTTCCAAAGCATTTACACATTAACGCATTCCCACATTCTCATTATTGCAGGATATTCTGGCTAATCCACTGACGGAAAAACGGATCTTCCACCTCGTAATGGGTGCTACGCACAATTAGGCCGGACTTGATCATTCTCAACAATGAGCTATAGGAAGTACTTGTCGCCTGATTTCGATTCTGCAAAGGTTGCCTGTTTAGCACCAGTTGTTTAAGCGTAAACCTATCAGTCCTGTTCAGATTCTGCCATAGACGCTCATAGTCGAGATCGTGCATAGACACAAGAGCGTCAACCGCTTTTCGTACTACATCATCATTGATTTTCTGATATTTCATCATCTCCCATACCTGCGATGACAACTGCTGTGTATAGTAAGGGTGGCACGCGGAGAATCCTAATATTTCTTCTGCCACCAGAGTGCTTTTGTTGGGAAGACGTTCGGTAATATACGTTAGGAAGTCCTCGTATGGGATTTTAGGCAAACGTATCATCTGTCCGAAATGGTAGAATGGCGATGTTTTTTTCTCGAAGATGGCTTCCATCATCGACTCTTGACTCCCGAGAAGAATATAGTTCAAATTCTTCTGATGCTGCATTAACGACCTTAGTTGTTTGTCAAACCCCTTCTTGATTTTGGTAACTTCTTGGAATTCGTCAAGCACAATAATCAGTCGGTTATCGGGCAAAGTCACTTTGTCCACCAAAGCCATCGCATCTTCCAACAATACTGATGAGTTGGCCGTAGGCTGGAAACTAACTTCCATAGCTCCAGTCACTGGATTGGATGAAATCATAGGTATTACGCGGAAGTGCGACATAGAATGACGTACTTTCTCCATCGGGAACCGTTTGAATATAGTTCTCAATAGTTGTGCAGCAAAGTCATCCACACTAAGCACATATTGTAGGTCCAATTGAAGGATTGGACGATTGGTTTGGGAGAGTACACGCTGTACAAGACTACTTTTCCCATAACGGCGAGGACTGATAAGCACAATGTGGTTTTCGCTGTTCAGTTTTTGTGTTAGTTGAGCCGTTTCCGCCACCCTATCAGTGAAAAAATCACCTTCTACAATCGTTCCGAACTTAAAAGGATTCATATTGTTAGCATTTTATAATTGCGAAAATATTCGCAACGAAATTTTTCGCAAAGATACGAAGTTTTTTCAAATCATTGAAAAAAAATTGGAGCATATACGAGCATTCACGCATTTACACATTCTTAAAGTGCATTCCCACTAACGCATTAACCCACTAACGCATTAACACATTCTTAAAACACATTCTTAAAACACATTCTGCCTGACTCCGTATGAGCGAAACTGCCTGTGGCCGTTTTGCCGGCCTGAGTGGTATGCCTGCGAGCACCGCTGAAATAAGAATTAATGCAGCGAGACACGTAAACACGACAACGTGAGAGGGCAGGGGCAAAAGCATTTCCACACATCTGATCGCGTGTGGACTTTGTGGTTATATCAATTTTTTTTGTACCGCTTTTTGCCAGACGATGGGAATATTGTAGGTAACATCAAATGGTTTGAACGAGTATGGCTACAAGAGGACTTTATATTCATACCTGAACAGCTCTGTCATCATCCAAAAAGCGCAATATGCCTTCCGTGTCCAGATAAAAGCATCTACCACAATCAACACAGATGTTGTTCCCGACGGAACTCGGACTATTCCACTCTCCGTCTATTGTATTTTTCTGTGCCGTATGACCAAAAATCTGTGTAAAACTCCCTTCTACATTATCATATTCACGTATGTCGGCCCATACCATCGACCCAGCAAAGGCGTTTCCACCACGGATTGCACTCACCATTGCCAAAGTGTCTATGAACTCGGTACGCACGTCTGACAGTAAGGATTCGCGAAATAGTTCTTCAATCTTTGCTGCCAATGCTTGGGCGTCGTTCTTGTCAATATCATCGAATAATCCACACCAATCTACCCATACGGGATGTATACCTGCGTGAGAGAATAGAAATGTTTTGCCCCCTATTTCTCTATAGGCGCACAGCGAGAACAATTCAGCGTTTTCGTTGAAATGTTCGGATATAATATCAGCCCATTCATAACAGAATCGGTCAGAAAACACTGTCCATAAGCCCAACGGCTCTCCGAAATATGAAAGATCGTGATTTCCCAGCAGCATCGTCACGTGGTCATTATACTGATG
>JAEEGL016588615.1_pt1 | contig 22133 bp, 20 predicted proteins | sample 9134231 | NCBI WGS metagenome assembly JAEEGL01 (sample SAMN16246548, study PRJNA631951) | gut metagenome | biome: gut microbiome; feature: rumen; material: fiber-attached | host: Bos | place: Iran: Karaj | collected 2018-10 | reverse complement strand
GTCATCCCCGACCACCGGTCTTTCGATGTGGATCACTTCCGCGCCGTAATCCGCCATGCTCACCGCCGCGATAGGGGCTGCGAGATTGTTCGTCATGTCCAGGACCCGCAGGCCCTTGAGCATTTGGTCCATTTACCGTTCTCCTGTTGTCTGTAATGGTGTCCCGGCAGCTCCTATGCGGAGAAACCGAGCAGGTTTCTCCGCAAAAAAACAAGTATCGGGTTGATTCTGTCTCATCTTTACATATCTCATGCAAATTGTCAAGATGTTTACTCCGACCGGTAAACGGACAATCGATTTCAAAACGTGAAATTTCACAATTTTCATTTTTCATAATCTTCGATTCTTTTTCCATATTACTTATTTTGTTATTTGTTTCCCTTATCTTGTCAACAGCCTCCCGTTCTCTTTTTTTTTAGAAGGAAATCCTGTATGATGAACTCATCAAATATTGCTTTGCCTGATAATCGGCATTGTAGGGGAAAGGAGCCTGAAATGGAAAAATATATCCTTGGAATTGATATCGGAACAACTTCTTTGAAGGCCGCCGTGTTTGATCAGAGCGGTCAGAAAATGGCAGACGCGGTTGTGGAGTATTCTCTTCTGACTCCGCAAACCAATATCGTGGAAGTCCCATGTGGTGTCTATATGGAATCCATTCAAAAATGTATGCGGATTATTGCCGAGAAAAACGTCGTGGATATTCGCCAGATTACGGTTGTCGGGTTTTCCGTACAGGGTGAGACCTTATGCTTCGTGGATGAAAATGGTGAGCCTCTCATGAACGCCATCGTATGGATGGATAACCGCGGTGGCAAACAGGCAGAGGAGCTTCGCAGTATTTTCGGAGACGAACTCTGTTACAGGATTACCGGACAGGTGAGCTTCGAGGCTAACTGGCCCGCCGCCAAAATCCTCTGGCTCCGTCAGAATTGGCCGGAGCTGTTCGAGAAAACAAAAAAATTCCTGCTGCTCGAGGATTACATTATCTTTCTTCTTACCGGAAAATATGTGGCTGAGGGTTCTTTGCTAACCTCCACAGAGTACTGGGATATTCGTACAAAGAAGTATTGGCCGGAAATGCTTGATTATCTTGGTCTGGATGACTCTTACTTCCCGGAGGTAAGAGAATCCGGTGAAGTTGTCGGGACCATCCTTCCCGAGATGGCGGATTTGCTGGGGCTTTCCCGTGAGGCAGTTATCACGACCGGCTGCCTTGACCAGGCAGCTGGTGCAATCGGTGTTGGCAATATCTATCCCGGAATTTTTTCTGAGAACATTGGGGCAGCGCTTGCGATTTGCGTCCCCACCAAGACCCTGACTTATGACCCTAACCGCCAAATGCCAGTTCACTACTTTGCTCTGCCCGACACTTATATGATGCACACCTTCACAACCGGCGGTATGTGTTTGCGTTGGTTCCGCGATGCGTTCTGTCAGGATGAAATGAATATGCAGGGTCTGACCGGCATTGATGCCTACGATCTAATCGGGAGTGAGGTTGCCCGTGTCCCTGCAGGCGCGGACGGGCTTCTGATGCTGCCACATCTGCAGGGTTCACTTGCTCCCGATGTTAATCTGAATGCCAAGGGTGTTTTCTACGGTATGACACTCCTGCACAAGAAACCTCACTTTGCGCGCAGCATCATGGAGAGCCTCGGATATCTGATTTCCCGCAATCTTGAAGCAATTGAGGCCATGGGCCTTGAGATAAGGGAGATCCGTACCATGGGCGGCGGTTCCAAATCTGATATCTGGAATCAGATCAAAGCAGATATTACTGGCAAGACCCTGCATGTAACCTATTCCTCTCAGGATACCGCCTGCCTCGGAGCTGCAATTCTGGCTGGGAAGGGAGCTGGCATCTTTGATGATATCTCTACTGCTGTTGATTCTATGGTCAAGGTACGCAAGAGCTTTGCCCCGAACCCTGAAAACCGTAGAGTCTACGACCGACAGTATCTGAAATTCAAAATGTTGTTTAACTCTCTCTCTGAACTGTTTGATGAAGACGCGAAAGATGTAGAGCAATAAGAATAGTCGGACTACCCCTCATTATGAATGGGTAGTCCATTTCTTATAACAAACCGGTATGAATTCAAAAGAATCATACCGGTTATAGAAGGAAAAGCAAGGAACAACTTATTTGCTTATATAATCAACTACTTTATCGATCTGCTCCGCAAAGCTACCATTGAACTTATTCTCAAAGAATGCACCCCCAATAGTAAATGCCCAAGGATTTGCATCCAGAACCTCGTCTAATCTCGTGTAGCTGTTTACGCTCCCTGCAAGAACAACAGGAACCTGCATAGCTTTACAAAATTGTTTGTTCAGAACTGTTGCATCCCCAACATAGCGATATCCCAACAGATCAAAGCCTGCGATGCCTTTCTTTGTGAGCGCTTCGCCTTCCGCGATAATATCTTCAATGCTGCCACTTAGTACGGATGGGCGACCTTCGATTTTTCCTACAAACGGAAGATACTTTAAGTTGTTAGCCTTGCAGTACACATTGATAGAATCAGAGTACATAGTACCAAGCAGGTAATCCACCCCGCTAGCCGCGCCCATCTTTGCGCCCTCTAGGCACTCTTCCTCGGTATAGGCAACAACTTCGAGGAACGTTGTTTTTCCGCATGCCTTCATATAGGAGAACAGATCTCTCATCTCTTCAAGTGAGAGCCCGACTTCTTTAAAGCCCCAGAATTTTGCCTTTGAATTCTTACATTCTTCGAATATTTCTTTTGCGTTTTTCACAGTTACATCGTTATGCGTGAGCATAACAATTAGTTCGGGTCTGTTAGCCATTGTTTAATCAACCTTTCTTTTAAGCAATTCTTGTCCGCGTTTTTCGCCTACATCTTCATATTAGCTTGTTTTTATGAGAAGTCCATATCCTGTCTTTGTATTCTCATATCATATCTTGTTTATTTTCTTTAGCAATTCCTTTGCGTTCCTAAAAAATACCAAACTGGAAACAGCAACATACATGTAAATGCATTACACTATTCATTTTATGCTACCTACATCTAGACCCCTCTTATCATTATTCTGTGTTTTTCCGCTCTGTATATCCATAGGATAATGGAAAGAAATCGCCATCCGTTAAATGATCTGTTTGCCCTATGCTTCACTTAGCTTTGAGTAATTGATTTATGGATTGTTTTGCGGTAATCAGACGGGCTTTGCCCCGTATTACTTAAAAAAGTACGGTAAAAATGATTGTAATTTTCAAAACCAATATCTTTGCTGATCTCTGTAATTGGCTTGTCTTCTACATTGAGAAGTGTTTTTGCCATATCAATTCGCTTGTTAATAATATATTGGCTGAGAGTAATACCAGTTTGCTTTCGGAAAATGCGACTAACATAATATGGACTGTAGTTAACAAGCGCAGAAAAGACATCAAGTGAAAGATTTTCTTCAATGTGTTCGTTGACATATTTAATAATAGCTGAGACTATTTCCCATGAATTCTTTCCTTTAGTACTTCTCTCTGCAGCTTCGTTATAGCAGATATTATAAAGGCATACCAAAACCTCTTGGATTAACGCTTTCCTGTAGACATCTATTCCAACTTTAAATTTCGGATTTGCAAATCGTCCTGTCAATTCAAGAAGATCCCTCCCTTCATCGTCACTTGCCATAAAAACTGGAAAGCTGGGATTATGGCGGCTGAAAATACTGTAAATATTGCTTTGAGATGTACAAGCCGCCATTAGGAAGTCCAGATCAAAATTTAATGAAAATCTTTCATAATCGACACCCTCTTTCATTTCCACAATGTGGGGCGCAAAGGGTTCAATCAAAACAATGCTCCCATTTTGGAGTGCATAATCAATACCACTGATAGTTACTTTCCCAAGTTGTTTATCAGTACAGGCTTTATTACAGGCTCTGTAATAGGTAGCTTCAAAAAAATCGTGGTAATGATAGCCTCCATAGAACTCTGCTTGGGGAGTTCTCTTTATCCAGAGATAATGATCATTTCCATAGATTTCTTTTTTTGACTTAAATTGCGCCTCCATAAGTCTTTATCCCCCCTTCATTTAGAATTAGTATATCCCGGTATTGCACTTTTGACAAGAGGGATATCCTTTCTTGCAAATAGCAATAACAAGCATGTGTCGAATAGTTTGCATATAATAAGTGCAAGAAATGATATGCGCAGGGCAATTCAGACAATGGCCATTTTTCATTTAATTTGATTTTATATAATTGCAAGTTGAACAAGTAAACATATCGTCCGCAAAAAATAAAATTTAATGGAGGAACACTATAATGAAGAAACCGATTAAACTTGAAGGTATTTTCCCTGCGTTGGTCTGTAGTTTCACGCCTGATAATACGCTTGATGAAGAAGCTATTCGTGAGAATATACGCTTCTGTTTGGATGCTGGGTGCGCCGGCGTTGTCGCAAACGGTTCTACCGGTGAAGCAGTCAATCTCAGTCGCGAAGAAAAGTTCCGCGTAGCGCAGATTGCGGTTGAGGAGTGCCATCCTCGTGGAAAGAAAGTCATTAGTGGTTGTGGTGGGCCCACTACCTCTGATACTCTGCAATTAGTAAAAGATGCATACACGGCAGGAGCAGACGCGGGCTTAGTTATTACTCCTTTTAACAATATTCCTAATAAAGAGGGCCTTCTTGCGCACTATAAAGCAATCTCAGAAGTGGGTCTGCCTTTGATAGTATATAATATTCCTTCTCATACTGGTGTGAACATTGATCTAGATACACTGGACGAGTTGCTTCAGGAACCCAATATCATTGGTATGAAAGAATCCTCTGGCAATATGCCTCTGATGGCAGAAGTTATGCGTCGCTATGGTGATGAAATCACACTCTTTACTGGTTGTGATGAATTGAGCCTTCAGATTTTCGTTACGGGTGGAACTGCTGCTATTCTTGCACTTGCGAATATTGCACCTGCACAGGTTTGCAAAATTCTTGAAGATGTTAAAGCTGGACGCATTGCAGAAGCAAAAGAAACATACTTCAAGCTGCTGCCCATTGCTCACTGCATTAGTGCAGAGGAGAATTTCCCCGCTACGGTTAAAGAGGCTGTTTCGCAGCTTGGCCACCGTTGTGGTCCTGCCCGTCTCCCTATTGTTCCCTGTAATGAGCAGGAGAAGCAGGAAATACATGACGCACTTGTATATGCCGGTCTACTCGACTGATTATCGGTCAAAGGAGGTTCGTCCATGTTTATAGTTAAGAAGCAGGATGCAACTCTTTTCCTTGATGGTCCCGAAGTATGCCGTGAATACTGTAGGACCAACAAATTGTGGTTTGGTACATCCACTTTACAGCCTGGTCAAACAGGTGGCATTGATCCCGGACATCCTGGTGCTCATGAAACTTTTTTTGCTTGCGAAGGAACTGTCGTTGTTCGAAACCCGGATAGCGGAAATTATTATGAACTAAATCCTGGTGATATGCTCCTGATTGAAGACGGAGAACCGCACGAGCTGACGAATATCGGTTCAACAGTTGCCGTTGTTTCCTGGTGTGGCGGGCCCATCTTATAAGAAAAACTGCAAAGTTCTCTCAGTTTTGTGTGAGTTATACGATATTAACTAGTTTTTCTCCCTGTTCACCTGCCCGGGCTTATACCCGGGCAGACTATTATAACATATATAGATATTAATTAATGAGAGGTAAGACATGATAAAACGAGAAATATCTCTTGATACCCTTCATCTTGATGGAATCGATTTGACAAATCGGTGTATGCTGATCACCGCCGGTAAATTGGATGATGGAAATTATAACACAATGACTGCTAATTGGGGGTTTTTCGGTACAATATGGTTCAACCCTTCCGTGCTTCTTGTTTTACGCCCACAGAGATATACCTTCGAGTTTATCAAAGAATACGAAGATTTTACAATAAGTATCCTTCCAGAACAGCATAAAGCTATCTATGCTCTAATGGGGAGCTCAAGTGGGCGCGATAGCGATAAGATGAACCGAAATCCTCTCACTGCCATTGCCAGCGAAAAAGTCGCAAGTCCTAGCTATGCGGAGGCTTGTCTCACTCTTGAGTGCCAAAAATTATATATCGGAGACCTGGATGGGAACGGTATTGTTGACCCTCATATTATTGAAGAGGATTATCCCAACAGAGATTTTCACAAAATGGTTATCGGTAAAATAGTTCACGCTTGGAAAACCGAAGACTTCTAAACAAAATAGAAAACGACCTGACAGCGAAGAAGAAACTCCTCGCTGTCTTTTTTGAAAGCAAGAAAAGATATATGTTGAGCAAGCAAAGATATATTTGTGGATTAAAAGCCTTTTGATTTTTGGACGAGGTCATCTCTTAAATAGCGTTGAAAGTTATAAACTATATTATGTTATAACTTATAATTTGCACAAAAATCGGCGCCGAACTTTGATACAATGCACAAATCCATGTCTGCCATTAAAACTACTTCAAAAAAGATATTGGCTTTGACAAAAAAAGATATATCCCGTGCAACAAACTTCCTTTTCAAAAACTATGACGTGACTTATTATACACAGTAGGAAGACTGCAGCTACATAACTATCTTAGGAGGTGTTAAATGAAAACAGTGCTCTATACCGACAGTGGCCTCAAAGATGTTGACATTGAGAGAAACATTCTTGCTGAAAATGGGATACAGATGATTATGGCCTCTGCGACAGACGAAGAAACGCTAATCCGAGAAGGCTCTAACTGTGATGGGATAATGGTTGAATATGCACAAATTACCGAAAAAATCCTGCATGCATGGGCAGAGGTTGGGTGTGTCAAAATTGTTGCGAGACAAGGGATCGGCTATGACAATATTGATGTAGAATCAGCAAGCAAATATGGGATTATGGTCGGTAATGTTCCAGATTACTGCATTGATGAAGTTGCAGATCACACACTTGCACTTGCCTTGGCAGCATGGCGTCAGCTTAAATTCTTTGATCGGAAAATTGACGCTGGAGAGTTTGATGAAAGTGTAGATAGCCCAATTCATCGGATCCGCGGAAAAAGCTTTTGTATTTACAGCTTTGGTAATATTGGGAGACAGGTTGCACTCCGTGCTCAAGCTTTTGGCTTTAATACGTATGCTTACTCTCCCTCTGTCCCTGATGAACTGTTCCTCAAATATAATACTAGGCGAATTGGAAGTCTGAAAGAACTCGCACAGATAGCGGATATTTTCACCGTACACGCAGCGCTTCGTGCGTCAACCAAACATTCAGTAGATGCAGATGTATTTGCATGTATGAAACCAACCTGTGTTTTTGTTAACACCTCACGCGGCTCTGTTATTGACGAAGCTGCATTAACTGAAGCTATTCTAAATGGCAGAATTTCAGCTGCTGCGTTGGATGTATATGAAGAAGAACCATTACCCTTAACATCTCAGCTCAGAGGGCATAATAATGTCATTCTCAGTCCTCATATGGCTTTTTATTCCGAAGAGGCAGAAGTCGAACTTCGAGAAAAACTCGCCAAGAACATCGCTGCTACACTTATCACCGGATCTCCTCTCTACTGCGTGAATCGGCGGGATTTAGGGCTTATTTAATTCAAGGATACTTATGCGACATCCAAAGCTTCTTGTAACACTTGCCGTATGGTCATCCTCTTTTTCCGCCATTTTTGCGCGTCTCTCCGGAGAGATGCCACCCTTAGCAATCGCTTTTTTCCGATTAAGCTTCAGCGTTCCTATCTTTCTATCGGTTATGCTTATAAACAGAACATTCCGGGAAGAGTTGTTGCATCTTAAGTTGCCCTATCTGGGCATATCAGCTGCTGCTGGGTTTCTGTTGGCTTTGCATTTTATTACTTGGTTTTCCGCTGTTGCAAGGACAAGCATTATCAATGCTACTGTGCTGTGTGCCATGCATCCCGTCTTTATTATCTTGCTGAGCATCACCGTATTAAAAGAACAAGTTTCTTGGCAAATGATAGTATCTCTGTTGCTTTCCATGATTGGTGCCACTGTCATGGCTGGTATTGATTTTGCATCCCCAACTCATTCAAATCTTATCGGTGACGGGTTAGCCCTGCTTTCAGCCTTTTTTCTTTCCTGTTACTGGATACTGGGAAGGGTTGCCAGGAAAATACTTTCTGCCGGAGTTTATATTCCTCTTGCGTTCTTCTCTTGTTGGGGGTGTCTTTTTTTCGGAATGTTAATAACCAAAACCCCTTTTCTTGGTTACTCATCGAGTTCTTATTTTTGGGTTTTCCTCATGGCACTAGTCTGTCAGCTAATTGCTCATGCTGGAATGAATTGGGGCCTCGCTTACGTATCGCCAATGTTTATTTCTGCGCTCGATAATACCAGCGCGATAATAACTGCTGTTCTTGGGTTTTTGATATTCCAAGAAAGACCAGGTATCTGGCAGCTCTTAGGAGGAATAGTTGCCATCTCGGGTTTGCTGTTATACAATTTTCATGATAGTCATCGGATGCAAATCTTAAACAAGGGAGGCTAAAGTGTTGAATGCTTCAATTAATGCCCTTTTAATTAGCTCTCAAGATAACGTAGCTGTTGCTCTAGTTGCTCTTCATAAAGGACAATGTGCTGTCTATTCTATTCCAGGAACAAATATGTGCGGTAATACTTTGCTGAACGAAGATGTTCCTGTCTATCATAAGTTTTCAATTCGAATGATTGAAAAAAACGCCAATATTTATAAATACGGGGAAATAATTGGTACGGCTTATTATCAAATCGAAGAGGGGCAACATGTTCATCTGCATAATGTTTTGGATAAACGAGGGCAACTTGTATTGGAGGGAAAAACATGACGTTCATGGGATATAGGCGGCCAGACGGTAGAGTTGGTGTCCGCAACTATGTTCTGATCATGCCTACCTGTGTTTGTTCTGCAGATGCCGCTAGAATTGCATCACAGAATGTTCGTGGTACCGTGACATTCCATAACCAGAACGGTTGCGGGCAAATTGGAAAAGACTTTGAAATGACCATGGATATTGAGGCAGGCTACGCCGCAAATCCGAATGTATATGGAACAGTACTAATCGGTCTTGGCTGTGAAGAACATCAGGTTCATCTCGTTGAAGAAGCAATTCGTAAACGCACGAACAAGCCATTAGTTTCTTTCGTCATTCAAGAAGTCGGCGGAACAATAAAAGCGGTAGAGCTTGCAACTAGAGCAGCGCAACAAATGGTCCGCGATGCCTCTGCCTGCATGCGTGAGAAATGCGAGATTTCAGAGCTGATCCTTGGTACGAACTGCGGCGGATCAGATCCAACAAGCGGCATTGCAGCAAATGTTGTCATGGGGTATGTAAGTGACAAGCTTGTTTCGGCGGGAGGAACCTCCATTCTTTCAGAAACTCCGGAACTCATAGGGGCTGAGCATATACTTGCAGCTCGTGCCGTTACAAAAGAAATTGGAGACCGGATCTTTCAGATTACGAAAAACTTTGAAGAGCATTTTAAAAATGTTGGTTACGATGTAAGAGAAGGAAATCCTTCGCCTGGGAATTTTGAAGGTGGAATAACAACTCTCGAAGAAAAATCTCTCGGATGTATAAAAAAAATTGGTCATAGCCCAATTGTTGCAGTGATCGATTACGCAAAGCAAATTGATAATATTCATGGACTTGTCATTATGGATACAGAATCCCATGATCCCTCTTCCGTCGCAGCAATGGCTGCTGGTGGTTCACAGGTCTGCATTTTCTCGAGTGGACGTGGCACCCCAAGTGGCAATCCTATTATTCCTGTCATTAAAATCACTGGAAATAGAAATACTTGGCAAAAAATGAGTGACAACATCGATATGGATACCAGTGCATTGCTGTTCGGCGAGAAGAATCTAGAACAATTAGGAGAGGAGTTATTCTCAGAGCTTCTATGTGTCATAAACGGCAAACTTACAAAACAAGAAATTCTTGGTTGTACAGAAATGGCTATTGGCAGACAGTGCAACTACACCTAGCAGAAATCGGAGGGAAAGACTGTGGTTTACAGAAGTCAAGATACTCTTAAAAAGAGCTGGGAGAATGTACCCTTCCGTTGTTGCCTGAAATCCATGGGGTTTACAGATTATGAACTGAAGGATCGTCCCCTGATAGGAATTGTCAATTCTGGAAACAATATTGTTCCTGGGCATTACAACCTCAACGAACTTTCTGAATTTGTTACTCGCGGAGTTTATGCTGCTGGTGGCACAACTGTTGAATTTGGTGTTATAGCAGGTTGTGATGGTCTTTCCGACGGCCATATCGGTATGAATTATTCGCTCCCTTCCCGTGAAATAATCTGCGATTCTATTCAAGCCGAAGTAGAAATGACCCGAATGGACGCAATTGTACTCCTCGCATCGTGTGATAAAATTGTCCCTGCTATGCTGATGGCTGCGGCGCGACTTGATATTCCGGCAATTCTTGTCAATGGAGGTCCGATGGAGGGGGGCGTTTTCTTCGACGGGCGCAAGTCGGACCAAACTTCTCCTGATGAGGCAAAGGGAATGCTCACAGCCAATCTTATCACAGAACAGCAGTTGCTAGATCTGGAAGATCTTGTATGTCCCACATGTGGTTCCTGCGCTTTTCTTGGAACTGCAAATTCCATGTGCTGTATCACTGAGGCTTTAGGAATGAGCCTGACCGGATCTGCCTTAATCCATGCTACTTATGCAGAAAGAAAGCGAGTTGCTTTCGAATCCGGCAGGCAGATTGTTGCATTGACAAAATCTGGCATTACAGCCCGTAAAATCATTACGGAATCTTCAATCAAAAATGCCATTCGCGTGAGCCTTGGAATTGCCGGTTCAACCAACTGTGCACTGCATATTCCAGCCATTGCTCGCGAAGCAGGTCTCGATATGAACGTAATCGAAGAATATGCCAATCTTGCCCCCATTACGCCACATATTGCTAAGGTTAATCCTGCATCTCCCTATAATATGGAAGACTTCTATTTTGCAGGCGGTGTCCCGCGAGTGATGCAAAACATGAGCAGTATGTTGGATTTATCTGTTATGACATGTACAGGAAAGTCTCTTGGAGAAAACTTATCATCTTATAAATATGTCTACCCATATAACCCTGAAGTTATCCATACATTAGATAATCCCTTTAGTGATAATGGTGGCCTCGCAGTACTTCGCGGTAATCTGGCGCCAGATACTGCAATTACTAAACCCGGCGCGTTTGATAAATCTCTCTATCATTTTGAAGGAAAAGCCCGTGTTTTTGACAGCGAAGACGATGCCAACGCCGCTATTCTCAGACGGGAAATTGTTGCAGGAGATGTTGTCGTAATCCGGTATGAGGGCCCAAAAGGCGGACCTGGCATGCGTGAAATGTACCGTGCCATGAAATACATGCATGGTCAGGGTCTTGCGCTAAGAACAGCGTTGGTTACGGATGGACGTTTTTCCGGTACGAACAACGGCTGTTTTGTTGGGCATATTTCTCCTGAGGCTGCCGAGGGCGGACCGCTGGCAATTGTTCAGGATGGTGATATTATTGTTATTGATGTAAATGAAGGCCGTCTGGACATAAAACTCAGCGAAGAGGAAATACAAAAGCGGTTATCCAATTGGAAGCGTCCAGAAAAAAATATTCCTCAAGGATACCTCAGAAGATATGCTAAGCACGTATCCTCTGCTTCTCGAGGTGCTGTGTACTTAGATGACTGATTGGAGGGCGTAACATGCCTGTTTTACCAGAAGCCGCAAGGAATATTAAGCTACCCGAAATGATCCACGTGAAGCAAATATTTCCAGATGATTATATTGATCCTATGATCATTCCAGATGTCGTAAAACGTGAGATTGCTACAGAACGAATCCGTTGCCGAGTTAAGCCTGGCCAAAGCGTCGCTGTGCTTGTGGGAAGCCGAGGAATCACCAATATTAATCTAATCGTTAAACAGACTGTTGACAGCTTGCTCGATCTTGGTACTTCACCCTTTATTGTTCCTGCAATGGGAAGCCACGGCGGAGGAAACGCCGAAATGCAGCGGCAGATTATTGCTGGTTATGGCATTACCGAGCAGGCGATGGGGGTTCCCATTAAGGCCAGCATGGAGACTGTAGTTATTGGGGAAACCAGAGGTGGTGTTCCGGTTCATATGGACAAGAACGCCTATGCAGCAGATGCAGTGGTACCAATTGCTCGCATAAAGACACATACTGATTTCAAAGGGCCTATTGAGAGCGGTATGTGCAAGATGTTAGCAATTGGCTGCGGAAAACATAACGGATGCTCTGCTCTCCACAGAGAAGGTTTTGATCGATTTCATGAGCTTATTCCCGATGTGGCTCGTGTATACATAGAAAAGAAAAACATCGCATTTGGAATAGCAATAGTAGAAAATGCGCATGACCATGTTAACATGATTAAAGCTGTCCCAGGAAACCGCTTCCTTGATGAAGAGCCAGCGTTGCTTCTCTACAGCAAAAGTCTAATGCCAAAACTACAGTTCGAAGATATTGATGTGCTAATTGTTGAGCAGATCGGAAAAGATATTACCGGCTCTGGCATGGATCCTAATATAATGGGAAGACTGAGTTATGGTCTCGCGCCAGAATACAAAGGGCCAAAAATCAAGCGTATTGTTGTCCTTGGATTAACCCCAGGAACCCATGGAAATGCCACCGGGATAGGTGTAGCAGACTTTACTGTAAAATCTGTTCGCGATAGCATCGACTGGGAAGCAACATATGCAAACTCAATTGCATCATGTGACCCTATAGGAGGTTTTCTCCCAGTTGTTTTGGATACAGAAGAGGATGCTATACGAGCAGCTATTCAAACCTGTTTACATATCGACCGAAATAATGCGAAAGTTGTTCGCATTAAGAACACCTTGGAATTGATTGATATTCAGATTTCGAAGAATCTTTTGAGTTATTGTGAGAATTCTGATTTGTTTGAGGTTTAAACCATCCAGCTAAGGAGGTCAGTGATAGCTTTGAAAAAAATAATAAAAGTTTATAACAAAATTGAAGAAGTCTTTCTTGTTTCTTCAATCGTCGTTAGTGTTACTCTTCTGTTTATCAATGTTATTCTTCGCTACATGTTTAATACTGGTATTTACGGTGCAGATGAAATTGCCCTGATATGCTTTGTCTGGATGTCTTGGCTGGGAATTAGTATTGGTGAACGGGAAAAAGAGCACATTCGTATTGATATGCTCTCTCAAAGTTTACATGGATTGCCCAAAAAAATCCTAGATATTACCGCGGAGTTAGTTACCCTTGTAATTCTGGTTTTTCTCGTATATTACGGTTTCAAAGTTGTTGGCGTTTTTGTAAGAAAAGGCACTGTTACAGCCATGTATCGTATCCAGAAGTATTGGATCTATCTTAGCGTTCCTATCGGAAGTCTTATGATGGGTCTCAGAATCATTGGCCATATTGTGGAAATCGTTCGTGCAAAAGACTATGGCGCAAAACCGAAAGAACTTGAAGAAGAGGAGAGAGAAACATTATGATCGCATTTTTGTTTATCCTGTTGCTTATTCTTCTCACCATCGGCGTGCCGGTTGGTTTTGCAATAGGGGGCGTCACTATTGCAACTATGGCCCTATACACCAATCGGGATCTTTCCATGATTGCAACTTACTGTATCACCGGGATTGATTCTTTTACAATGATGGCAATCCCTTTCTTCATTCTTTCTGGAATCATTATGAGTGTCGGTGGCCTTGCAAGAAGGTTGATTGATGTCGCGGCAATTCTTGTCGGGTGGATTACAGGTGGCCTTGGCGCTGTTGTTGCCGTATCATCGATGTTTTTTGGCGCAATTTCTGGCTCTTCTATGGCAACCGTCTCTTGTATCGGGAGCATCATGGTACCAGAAATGGTAAAAAAAGGTTATGATAAAGGTTACGCCGCTGTATTTACAGCATGTGCTGGAACTGTAGGAGCAATTATTCCTCCTTCTATTCCGTTTGTTGTCTATGCTTGTACCGTTGGTGCCTCAGTCGGAGATATGTTCCTCGGTGGCATTATGCCTGGTATTCTCATTGGTATTGGCATGATTATTGCCAATGTCATTGTCTGCAAAAAAAATCATTTTGTTGAAAAAGGTGAGCCGGTTAAAGCAAAAGTTGCGCTAAAAAGCATCTGGGATGCAAAGTGGGCTATTCTCTCTCCTATTATTATTCTTGGCGGTATTTACTCTGGTATTTTTACACCGACAGAGGCATCAGTCGTAGCTGTCGTTTATTCAACCTTTGTTTCCCTCGCAGTCTACAAAGAGATTTCATTCAAAGAACTTTATCAGGCGTTGGTAAGTACAGCTGTCACAAATGGAGTAACAACATTTCTGCTTGGACTTTCTACTGCTTTCGCTGCTCTCCTTTCATTTGAAAGGATACCAGCTACCGTTTGCAATTGGTTGATTGGTCTTACAAGCAGTAAAACGGTATTCCTTATCATTCTTAATGTATTTTTGCTTATCCTTGGCTGTTTTATGGACAATATCCCTGCTACTATTATTCTTGCCCCTATGCTTCTGCCTGCCGTGAAAGCCTTTGGCCTCTCAGATATCAGTTTCGGTGTCATTCTCAGTGCAAATCTCTTAGTCGGTCTCGTCACACCACCTTATGGGTGTTCTCTGTTTGTAGCATCTGCAATATGTAAAGTCTCGATGAGAGATATGCTGAAGCATATTGCTGTGCCCCTAATTACATTGATTATTTGTCTGATGATTATCACGTACGTACCATGGTTCACAACGTGGTTTATATAAAGCGCATTGTGACTGGTAATAAATCAAAATATTAGGAGGTAAAAAATGAAAAAAGTCCTTGCTCTTCTCCTCGCGCTGTGCATGATCGTAGCGCTTGCTGCCTGTGGCAGCAGTTCCAGCAGCGCACCAGCCGCACCCAGCAATACCAACAACACCTCAGCTGCATCCAATAGCTCTCCCAATTCAGATGAAACAGTCTATACCATGACGATTTGCCATGATGAGGTTCTTGACAGTCCTCAACACCAGGCAATGCTCGCACTTGAAGAGTATCTTGAGAGAGAATCCAATGGACGACTCCAGGTCGAGGTCTATCCGAATGCTGAACTTGGTGATGCAAATGAACTGCTCGAGATGATTGCAGTTAACAATCTGCAGGGTTCTGGGTTCTCTAGTGACTATCTTTCTGTTTATGATCAGCGTTTGTCCTTTATGCAGCTTCCCTTCCTCTTCGACAGCTATGATGTTGTTGATGAACATGTTTTTAATCCGGATGGTGATCTGCACAAGCTCTATAATGATATCGCCATAGAAAATGGGTTTTATGTTCTTGGTTTTCAGTATGATGGTACCCGCAACTTCTCTAACAATGTACGCCCCATTGAGACCGCTGATGATATGAAGGGTCTGAAGGTTCGTGCTCAGCAGACCGATATTTCGGTCGCTACTTTTACTGCGCTCGGTTGTAATGCCACTTCTATGGCTTATTCCGAAATCTATACCGCCCTGCAGCAAGGTGTAGTAGATGGTCAGGACAACCCTGCGCCTCTGACATTAGCTGGCAAATTCAATGAAGTTCAGAAATATTACAGTACACTCGGTCACAATGCCGGCATTGCCGTGTTTGTTACAAGCTACGAATGGTTACAGTCTCTTCCTGATGATCTTCGTGAACTTGTTCTCAACGCTGGCGAAAATATCGGTGCCAAGCAGCAACGTGAAGCCGTTCGCGCCAACGAACAGGCCGCTCTTGACGAGATTGATGCTTCTGGATGCAAGGTAAATTACATTACTGATAAGAGTAGCTTCATCGAAGCAACCCGGTCCGTCTATGACAGCTACCGCAAGATTTACGGTGATGAATTCATGGATACTGTTTTGAAGGCCGTAGGAAAAGGATAACTCGGTTTTTTGACAACCATTTTTCTTCTATAAAATTGGGGAATTGGCCCGACGGCCAATTCCCTGTTTTTGAAGCCCTTATCAATACTACGTTTTGGTGTAGAGGAGCGCTGCCTTTGGATCAGCTAGTCGTATATGCTTTAGTTCTTTTTATGTTTTTTGCTGCTGTCGACCGAATAGTTGGTGGAAAGCTCGGCCTAGGAAGCAAGTTTGAGGAAGCTTTTGCTGCGATGGGGCCTCTAAGTCTAAGTATGGCTGGGATAATGGTATCATCTGACCTTATTGGTGCTGTCTTGATACCAACAGTTGGGAAGTTGTTCCGCTTTTTCGGTGGCGATCCATGCATGGCTGGTTCTTTAGTCCTTTCGATGGATACCGGTGCCTATACCCTTGCTCACGCCATTTCACCAGAAAACACTGATGTAGCAAATTTCTCTGCAATTATCCTAGGATCAATGATGGGTCCAACAATTGCTTTTAATATTCCGGTTGCGTTAAGAATGATGAAAAAAGACGATCTGCCCTGCCTAGCGTATGGTACCCTTTGTGCGATTCTCTGCATACCTTTTGGTTGTCTAGTTGGGGGAATTCTCGCGGGGTTTAATCTTTCTATGGTAATAAAAAACAGTTTCCCTATTCTACTATTCTCCGTATTGATTGCAGCCGGTCTTTGGTTTTTTCCTGCCAAAATGATCCAAATTTTCTCTTGGTTGTCGAAAGCAATTCTTTGCTATCTTACACTTATGCTTGCCCTATCTATTTTGCAGGAAAACAGCTCCTTCCATCTTATTCCACTACGACCACTTTCTGAGGTTTGGCTTACAGTTGGTATGATTGTTACTATGCTAGCCGGCGCCTATCCTCTTATGCTGGTCATTTCTCGAATTCTTAAAAAACCTCTGAAGCACCTCAGCACAAGAATAGGTATAGAAGAAAAGGCTCTAGTTGCTATGCTTGCTGCCACTGTTAACAGTCTCCCTGCTTTGACGGCAGTTCATGACCTTGCCCCGTCGGGAAAGACTTCAGTGATTGCTTTTACCTGCTGTACCTGCTTTGCACTTGGCGATTATCTTAGTTTTTGTGCAAGCGTTGCTCCTCACATGATATTTCCAATGATTCTAGGAAAACTGCTTTCAGGTGTCCTCTCCATTTTCGTAGCTCGCCTCATTTGGCAAGCGCACGGCGGCAATAGGCATGCTCTCACCATGTGATAGGGTACTTCATTATACTTTTTATCGACCATCGCAAGAATAGTTATCTCATGCGCAACAAAGCTCATCGACAAGATGTAAAAACATAGTTATATTCTGTGTAAATTGCAAAAGGATTTATGAATATCAATTCGATAGGAGGATTTTTTAATGAACAAAGCTAGAATTGCCCTCGTCGGAATGTGCAGTCACTTTGAATACGGCTGGGAAAGATATGATGACCTGATTGGTTCTGCAAGAGACGCACTCTCTGCGTCTGGTCTTGATGTGGTTGTCGCTTCCAAACCCTGCTATACGCAGCTTGAGGCCCTGGAGATCATCGATGAGTTCAAAGCTGCAAATGTTGACGCTCTTGCTGTCATGTATGTTACCTGGGTCGCTGACGCTCAAGCATATCTTTTCATCAATGAATTGCCGATCCCCTCTATACATTGGGCAGTTCCCTATACCGAAACCTTCTCCATTGGTTGTGTGACCGAATTTGTTCAGTCCATGACCATGAACGACATCCCATTTGAGTATGTCTACGGTATGCCTTCCGATGAATGTGTGATCGAGAAGATTCGCAAGGTTGCAGTAGCCGGGCAGATCGTCAAAAAGGTTTCCAACATGCGCGTGGCATTGGTTGGTCCTCGTCAGACCTGGCGTGTTGCAGGTCCCCAGGACATGTCTACCGAAGAATGGCAGTTCAGCCGTCATTTTGGCACCACGATCGTCCATATGGAGATGGAAGATATCATCAACGAGGCAAAGCGGATCCCGGATGAAGATGCAGATGCGGCTCTTGAGGCGCATAAAGACCGCACTGGCAAGGCGCTTGTGGATCACGCTGTAATGCTGTGGATGGCAAAGGTCTATCTTCAAACCAAAAAGGTGTTGGATCAGGGTGGTATCGACTGCATTGCGGCAGAATGCTACCCCATGTATGGCGGGTTGATGAACCAGTCCAGCAGTTGGCTTGAGGACGAGGGTTATATTGTTGACACCGAGGGTGACATCGCCCATGCCATCACCAAGTACATTCTCGGTATGGCTTCCGGCGGCAGCCGTGCTGCACTTGGTGAGATTGGTAGCTACAACGAGGCCGCTGGTTATTGTGAGATTGCCCACGAGGGTTCCTCTCCTGCTTCTCTGGCGGAATCAGTTGATAAGATTCAGGTTTCTCCGCTGGCAGACGGCTGTTTTGTCGGCTTCCCGCTCAAGCCGATGGAGCAATGCGTGCTTTGCGATTTTCAGGGGGCGGATGGAAACTATCAGATGTTCCTTGTTCCTGGCTGCGTTCTTCCTGCTACTCATGACGAATGGGTGAGCGGCGGCGAAAAGTTGCTGATTAAGTTCGCTGCTGATTCTGTGGAACCCAGCAAGCTGATTGATTCCATGATCATTAACGGTTTCCATCACCATGTTGTGGTGACCGAGGGAGATCTCTGTGAGCAGATGGCTATTGCCTGCAAATTTCTGGGTATCAAAGTTGTCACACCCTGAAAGACTAATAATGGAGGTATGATTATGAGCTTTCTTCTGGTTTCTGAGGCGTTTCAGGATGGTATAATTCTCAGCAAGTATGGCAAAGAATCCGCTGATCAACGGGAAGGGATCCCTCAACTCTCTTTCCCCATTCGGTGGGAGAATGCTCCTGCTGGTACCAAGTCATTTGCACTTGTTTTCATCGATTATGATAATGTGATTGGCGAGGGTTTCATCTGGATCCATTGGCTAGCAGCAAATATTCCAAGTTCCGCTATTGGTATCTGCGAAGATGCTTCCCGCCTTTCACGGAACATGGTTCAGGGGAAGAACACCTGGGCCTTTCAGCTTGGTCTGAATAACCCTGTCTGTAACCGTTATGGTGGACCTGCACCCGAAGATCGGCCACATGAGTATGAACTTCAAGTCTTTGCTCTTTCAGAAGTTCTGGATCTAAAAGACGGCTACTATTACAATGAGTTCCTGCGCGCCATCCGAGGCAAAGTCCTCGATACCGCATATCTGCGCGGCGTATACAATTCTTAATATGCCTAATCTCTATTCCGAAATTCTCGACAACATTGCCCGGACACAGCCCGTCACGGTGGAAACCGTGGTTCTGGGCGAGACCGGCACCATTGCGGAGGGGCTGAAGCGCCGCCTGATCCCATCGGTCACCCCCGTGGTAGACCTGAAAGGCCGCAGCTTTGCCCGTGTCACGGTCGAATATGACGTTGACACACTCATGGTCTGTGAGCCGGTCATGCCTCAGGAGCGCCTGATCGTCCTAGGCGGCGGGCATATTGCAATGCCCGTCTGCGAGTTTGGTGCAAAGTGCGGTTTTGCGGTTCATGTTGTCGACGACCGCCCGGACTTCGCCAACCGCCGCCGTTTCCCGGATGCCGCGGAAGTGATCTGCGACAGCTTTGAAAACGGGATTGAGAAACTGAAGGTCACTGCCTTTGACTATGTCGTTGTTATCACCCGCGGACACCGCCATGACGCGGATTGTCTGCGCGCCCTGCTCCCGGGGGCAGAGCCCGCCTATCTGGGAATGATCGGCTCACGCCGGCGGACCAAGGGCCTGCTTCAGATGCTGGCGGATGAGAGCTTTGACATCGACCGCCTCGGCAAAATCTGCACCCCGATCGGGCTGGATATCGGCGCCATCACACCTGCTGAGATCGCCGTCTCCATCCTCAGCGAGGTCATTGCCTACAAGCGCAAGCCGGAGCACGGTGACCCCGGCCGCTGCTGCAGCGACTCGGACCTCGAGCTCTCCACGCTGGAGTATCTGGCAGAGAACCACGACCCGAAAGCCGTCGTCACCGTCATCGAGACGAAGGGCTCCACACCCCGCGGCACCGGCGCCAAAATGTCGGTAAGCCCCCTAGGGAAGGTCACCGGCAGCATCGGCGGCGGCTGCAGCGAAGCGGCCGTCATCCAGGACGCCGTCCGCATCATAGGCACCGGGAAGTATAAGCTTGTGGACATCGACCTGACCGATGAGGTCGCCACGTCCGACGGCATGGTCTGCGGCGGTATGATGCGCGTCCTCGTCGAAGACGGAACGGGGAATTAATGCTCTCGAAGAAGACTCGTAGATGAGCGTAATCATCGAAGTTCTATATCTGTGACTAGTGAATCTTTAAAAACTGCATATCATATGCGAAGAGCAACGCCGGGTGTTTTACGCCAAGCGCTGCTCTTTTATATTAACTATTCAGTTTTATAGTCTTGCAGGAAACGCCGGATCTCCTCCGGGTTCCCCTTTGCGCTGCCCTGGATCATCTCCGGGCGTCCGCCGCCGCGGCCGCAGATCCCCGCGTTGAGAGCCTTTGAGGCTTTCCGAAGATCCACGTTCCGGCTGCCGATGATGTAGCGCAGGTCCTCCCCGCTTCCGGGGAAGAACACCGCCGCCAGACCGCCGCATTTTCCGACCAGCAGATTGACCAGCTCCCGCATGGCGATCTCGTCGGCAATCGTCTCAAACAGGCAGAGGTTCCCGTCGGTCTCCGGCTGCTGTTCGGCCTTCAGCTTCACCAGCTCTATGGCCAGTGCGGCATTTTTCTCTTTCCATGCATCCCGCTCCTGCATGAGGCGCAGCACGGCCGGGACAACTTCGTCCCGCTTCGCGCTCAGCAGCACCGATATCTCCGCCGCGCTCTGCTGTTTCCGGCGGTAGTCCTCCAGCGCCCACATGCCGCAGGCCACGCTGAGGCGTACGCCGCCGCGGTGTTTCTCAAAGTTCAGGACCTTGATCACGCCGATCTCGCCGGTACGGTTCACATGCGGCGCGCAGCAGGCGCAGGTATCCACACCGGGGATTTCCACAATGCGCACGTCGCCGCTCAGTTCCTTCTTGCTGCGGTACTGCAGCGCGGCAAGCGTCTCCGCGTCCGGGAACCAGACCTTTACGGGGAGGTCTGCCCGCACCGCTTCGTTGGCCAGCGTCTCGATCCGGCGGATTTCCTCCGCACCGAGCTCCCGGTCAAAGTCAATGGTGACGTCGCTCTCGCCGACATGGAAGCCCACATTCTCGCAGCCGTACAGCCTGTGCGCCGTCCCGGAGAGGATATGCTCGCCCGAGTGGTTCTGCATTCTGCAGAGCCGGAGCTCCGCATCGACGGCGCCTTCCACTTCCTCGCCGACCGTCAGCGGCCCGCTGCAGAAGTGGACGATCCCGTTCTCCCGTTCATGCACGTCCAGGACCCGGACACTGCCGAGCGTCCCGACGTCTGCGGGCTGGCCGCCGCCCTCCGGAAAGAAGGCGGTTCTGTCCGCAATGACCTGCCAGACGCCGTTTTTTTCTTCGCAGGAGAGTATTTTTGCCTGAAAGCGGAACAGGTGGCTGTCCGCATAATACAGTTTTTCCGTCATTTAGAGCTCCCTGATAATCCGGTCGGTGACCGCGAGGCAGAGCGAAGCGCTCTCTTCCAGCGCTTCATAGTACTCTTTCCCGCCGCCGGCCAGCCCGTCGGCGACCGCCTTCAGCAGCAGGCAGGGCACTTCGTTTCTCCGGCAGGTGAGCAGCACCGCCGCGCTCTCCATCTCGCAGATGTCCGCGCCGTAGGCCCGGTGCAGGCGCTCCTTGTCCTCCCGGTTCCCGACAAACTTGTCCGCAGAGGCGCAGGTTACGGTCTTAAGCTCCGGGCAGATAGCCCGTGCCTTTTCCACAAGGTCCGCGTCCGCCGGGAGATATACGTCCGGATATCCCGGATACTGTGCCGGCTGTACGGGGTCAATGCCGGAGAGGTCAAAGTCGTAATGGACGACCCGGCTCACAACGCAGGTCTTCGTCTGCGCCATTTCCTCGGTAAGGCCTCCGACCACGCCGAAGTTCACAAGCATTTCGACCTCATAGCGGTCGATCAGCAGCTGCGCCGCAGCTGCGGCCGCAATCTCGCCGATCCCGCTGTGGATCACCAGAAGAATATAGCTGTCGTTTTCGTAACGGTAGACGTCAAAACCGCCGCGGCGTTCGGTCACGCCCGGTTCGCCGTAGCGGGCGAAGATGCTGTCCATCTCCACAGCCACCAGCAGGCCGATGGTTCTCTTTCTGTTCATAGCACCCTTACCCTCAGGACTTCTTCCATCTGTCGGATCTGGTTGGCCGTGGTCT
>JAEEGL013177844.1_pt1 | contig 22133 bp, 15 predicted proteins | sample 9134231 | NCBI WGS metagenome assembly JAEEGL01 (sample SAMN16246548, study PRJNA631951) | gut metagenome | biome: gut microbiome; feature: rumen; material: fiber-attached | host: Bos | place: Iran: Karaj | collected 2018-10 | reverse complement strand
TCTTTTGGGACCTCCGACTACTACAACGCTACCATCGCCCGTTCAGCTTATAACGGCATCAACAGCTATGCCCAGACATTCGTCAACACGGTGCGTGCCACTGGTGGCAACAATGCACAGCGCAACCTCGTCGTGAACACTTACGGCGCCTGCTGTGGCGAGGGCGACTGGAGCAGTCATCTGCAAGACCCACTGAAGGAAATGAAACTGCCCGAGGACGAAGTGCCCAACCACCTGATTTTCGAAGTGCATTGCTATCCCGACATCGAGGACCTCCCTTCGGCCAAGAACACGCTGCTTGCCACCATCAACAACCTGAAGAACAACCTCGTGAAGAAAGGTGCGCCCGTGATCTTCGGCGAATGGGGCACAACGACCAAGAATGCCTACGAACAGCATCGTTCCAACATGGTCAGTTTCTACCGCTATTTCATTGAGCAGACCAAGGCCAGCGACATGGCGACCTTCCATTGGATGGGACTCTCCGACGGTGATCATCGAACTGTTCCAGAGTTCAATCAGCAAGACCTCGTCGATGCCATCGTCAAAGGCTACTACGGCGAAGGCGGCTACATCAACGGAATCGAGAGCCTCACCTCTACCTCCTCGCAAAAGAGCAAAGAGGGCATCTACGACCTGAGCGGTCGGAGAATTGGAAACCGGAACTCGATGACAGGCCCCCTCCCGCCGGGCATCTACATCATTGATGGCCAAAAGGTCGTCGTCAGATGAAAAATAATGGCCAAAGCATTTGTCGTAACTACCTAATTCCTTATTACTAAATTTTCAAAAATAGCAACATTATGATGGAAACAACATTAGTATTACTGAAGCCCAGCTGCGTACAGCGCGGGCTGATTGGCGAAATCGTCAGCCGTTTCGAACGCCGCGGACTCCGCATTGCAGGCATGAAGATGATGAAGCTCGACGAGAAGATTCTTCGCGAGCACTATGCACACCTCGCCGACCGTCCCTTCTTCCCCACTCTGGCAGCCTCGATGATGGCTTCGCCCGTCGTAGCAATGGCCGTCTCGGGCCTGGATGCCGTGCAGGTGGTACGCGTCATGACGGGTAGCACCAACGGCCGCGAAGCCGCTCCCGGCACCATCCGTGGCGATTTCTCGATGTCGAACCAACAGAACATCGTCCATGCCAGCGACTCCACGTCGAATGCTGCCATCGAGTTGAAGCGTTTCTTCCGTCCTGACGAAATCTTCAACTACAAAGCTGGCGCCGAAGCCTTCGTCTATGGAGCCGACGAGCTTTAATGGTTTTGCGACGTCTTTTTAACCGACACGCCACATGATAATACCCCCAAGCCAAGTCAGCCTGGCCTGGCCACCTACTACCAGATGGCCAGTCAGGCGGGCGTAGATTTGGGTGCCGTCAACAGGCAGTTCGTGCCAGACGTGCCATCGTGCCACGGCCCTGCACAGCATGGGAACGACGGCGGCAGAAGCTGTGCATCAATGATTTATTATTCTGATAATCAATCTGTTAAACAACAAAACAACATCTCTGCCATGCAGCGAGCAACATCCACGCAGAGTCGTGGCACGATGGCACAAGTGGCACAAACGCCATCGGGACAGGAAACGAGCCATTTAGTCGGGCCTACCTTTAGCGGCATGCTCAATCCTGACTGCCTACCTCCGCTCCTGCGCGATGCCATGATGACTCAGGACTCGGCAGAGGGGCGCGACATGGTCGCCTGGGATGGTGTGACGCAAAGGAGATTGCGCCCTACAGGGGCAGAATCATAAAAGTGTCCTAACGGTGCTGCCCTTTCAGGGCGAAGATTAGCTCATGTCTTATAACCCAGGGTGTTACCCTGGGCTAATCGATGTAGCCCCTTTGGGGCGTCTTGTGCCCGCTCGGCCCGTAGGGACGCTTGCGTAGAGTGATGGAGCAAGAACAGCTATTTCAAGCCCCTCGTGCCCCCTCCCCCTTATGTAAGTGCTGGGGTAAGGTTTCGCACCCACCTGTAGGGGCAGACCCCCGTGTCTGCCCGTGTTTCGGTGTTTTGTCTGTATTTTGGAGATGGCGGGCAGACACAGGAGTCTGCCCCTACGCGCTGGTAGTTGGCTTATGTCATGTGGACAGGCGGTCTGAGCAGGAAAAGGGTAATCTCGCACCTTCGTACCCCCATACCTCCGTACCTCCGAGAAATACTATTCACATCCCTCCCCCTTTGGGGGAAGGCTACGGGGAGGCGAGCTTTGCTCGGGATGGGGCCGAGGTGGGGCGCGGGGCCTTTATTCCCCCTCCGCCAATCGGGCAGCCACAGCGCGGGCAGGCTTACCCGTTTCAGTCAACGGCAGGCGTTCGACACGGACGATGCGCTTGGGGCGCTCATATTTCGTCAGCGCGGCAAACAGTTCTTCCTCATTGGGAAGAGCCGCGGCCGATGTCTCCACCATCAGCACTACCACCTCGCCAAACTTCTCGTCCTTCGCTTTCGTTATCATGAACGGAATGCCGTTCATCGCCGGGCGGAGTTTCTCCTCTATCGTTTCCATTTGCATCTTGATGCCACCGCTACAAATCACGTTGTCGCGCCTGCCAAGAATACGGAAGGGAGAGTCGGGCCGGGGCTTTTGCATTTCTGCCAAATCGTTGGTGACGAGCGGCTCGTCGCAGAGATGTGGTGCACGGATCACGAGGCATCCCTCGTCGTTCAGAGAAACGGAGATGCCAGGCAGAGGCGTATACCAGTCGCTTCGCTCAGGACCGTTCAGCCGTCGCAGGGCGATGTGCGAAAGCGTTTCCGTCATGCCGTAACTGCTCCATACATAGTTGGGGAAATCCTTCAGTTCCTCGGCCAGCGGTTCGCTGATAGCACCACCTCCAATGAGCAAATGCTTCACGTGCAGCAACCGTTCGCGTTCCTCCGGCACCTGTAGCGAATTCCACACCTGCATGGGAACCATGGCAGCGAAGGAGAGTTGAGAATTGTCGAATGATGATTGAGAATTGGCAAGCGGGTGTCCACTTGGTTCCACGCTGATCAGTCGCAGCCCGCGTTCCAATGCCCTTACCACCATCATCTTTCCGGCAATATAGTCCAACGACATGCAGAGCAACGCCGTGTCGCCAGGCTTCAGTCGCATGAAGTCGCACGTCATGCGGGCCGAAGCCATCATACGCCGTTTCTCAACAAGCATCTCCTTCGGCGCACCCGTCGAGCCACTGGTCTTCACCTTGACAAAAGGCGAAGGGCTGTTCCACTCGTCAAGAAATGGACGGAGGCGGGAGCTGGGTGCCACGACAAGCCTCCCCTTCTCTATCCTCATCTCGACGTCAGGCAACTCGATGTTATCAGTGAAGAGCTGACCCGTTCCCAATCCTTGCGGCATCGTGATGTCGGGGCCATACACCTTTTGGGTGAAACGTGCGATGGCATACAGGCCTACGTTACTCTCCAGTGCAGACGTAATCCACGAGCCGATGCCACGTTCGCGTGCCAGCCGTATCCACTCCTCGCTTCCCCTCAATCCACCATGCAGCGATGGTTTCAGAATGATGTAATGTGGGCGAATCGTGTCCAGCAGACGAACTTTCTCGTCTGGATCGTTCACGCCGATGAGCTCCTCGTCCAGCGCAATTGGCAGCGGAGAGTGCTGGCAAAGACTGGCCATATCCGACCATTGGTGTTGCCGAATAGGCTGTTCTATGGAGTGAATGTCGTACTTCGCCAACTCCTCCAGGCGCGACATCGCCTGATCAACAGTAAAACCACCATTAGCATCCACACGCAGCTCTATCTGCTCACGGCTGTAGCGCTCGCGGATGAACCGTATCAGCGCAATCTCACGGTCCCAGTCGATGGCCCCGATCTTCAGTTTCACGCAGTGGAATCCTGCCGCCAGCTTCTCCTCAATCCGTTGGTGCATCTCCTCGAACGTCCCCATCCAAACAAGGCCATTGATAGGGATACAAAACCCACCCCCAACCCCTCTCGAGGGGAGGGGAGTTTGATTAGCATTGGAGGCAATTCCATCAACAGCATGAGTATTTAAGCCCCCCTCCCCTCGGGAGGGGCTGGGGGTGGGTTTGATACTTTCCAACCCAAACAGCATCGACGGATAGGGACGCAGCGCCTCATAGGGAATCACTCCCGTCCGCTCCACCTCGTCGCAAAACGCGCGAAGCACTTCAGCATAGTCAGGAATGTCGTCGCACGACAGTTGTGGCAGCGGTGCACACTCACCGACGCCCGTCACGCGCCCCTCCTCGTCCATAGCTGTTATGAGCCAGATGCGCCGTGTTGTATAAACGCCTCGCGATGTTCCCGCAGGCTGTTTGAAATGGAGTACACGCTCCTCGATGTTCAGTTTCATCTTCCTTCTGCTAATCTGACGCAAAGATACGAATAAGCGAGTGAAATGCAAAGCAAAAAAAAGATTTTTTGATTTCATTTCCGAGCGAGAGTATCTTCGGCGGAGCCAAAGATGCGAATAAGTGAGCGAAATGAAAAAGAACAAGCCGAAGGGCTACGTCATCTATCCCGACCAGTGGAAGGCTTTGAAGGGACTCCCGCTTGCAAAGCTGGGGAGGGTGTTCCAGGCTGTCTATGAAACCCTGAACGGCATGGAAGGAGCAGAGAACTATGCGAACTGAATCGGAGAAAGGCCAAGAAACGTTGGGAGAAGCGAAAAACATGCTGATGATGCCGCGGCATTTTCGGCAATGCATAAAAAGGAAAATGAAAAAGAAAAAGAAAAACACTAATCCTACAAGTAGTCTTAGTGTAGATAAAGAAAATAGCCTAGCGGCTATTAAAGAAATTAGCGACAAAAGCGCTAATTCCGATGCGGCGGCTCGACTTTCTAAAGTCGATGACGAGGGATGGCAGAGGAACTTTGTCTATGTCTTCAACGAACTAGTGAAAGACAGCAACATTCCACCCATCAAGCGGCTCAGTAAGTTGCGACTTGAAAAACTGCGAGTGGTGCTGAAAGACTTCACGACGAAAGACATTGCAACGGTTTGCCAAAAGGCAGCATCGAGCAGCTTCTTGAACTACCAAGGCGCGAAGCACAAGTTCCAGGCGACGTCCGACTGGCTCATCGAGCCTGAGAATTTCCTGAAGGTGCTGGAGGGGACGTATCGGTGAAACGTTAAATAAACTTAACACGTAACAAAAATGGCCGAAAATTTGGAATGGTCGTTTTTGCGCTGTAACTTTGCAGTCGTTAAGAGTCCATCAACCCCATCTACCAACACGCCAAATCAACATAACCGAAACAACTCAAAGCTATTAAGCTACAAAGGCCACCAAAAAGGCAATGCCTTACAGTCGAAAAGCACTGCCTTTTCCACCGAAAGTGAGAAGTTTTCACGCGAAAAAAGATTCAAAAACCAAGCTGACCATGCACACAAACAAAGCTGCCAAAATGCTACTAACGAAAACCCTATGGGAACTTCGGGTACTTGTCGAAGTCGGGCTTGCGCTTTTCAAGGAAAGCACGGCCGCCCTCCTGTGCTTCGTCAAGGCAATAGTAGAGCATCGTAGCATCGCCGGCAAGCTCCTGAATGCCAGCCTGCCCGTCGAGTTCAGCATTGAGGCCAGCCTTGATCATACGCAGTGCAAGGGGCGAACGCTCCATTATCGTCTCAGCCCAAAGGACGCACTCGTCTTCGAGTTGTGCCAGCGGCACCACCTTGTTGACAAGCCCCATCTGGAGGGCTTCCTGTGCGTTGTACTGCCTACAGAGGAACCAAATCTCGCGGGCCTTCTTCTGGCCGACGATGCGCGCCAGATAGCTCGAGCCGAAGCCTGCATCGAACGAGCCTACCTTTGGACCGGTCTGTCCGAAAATGGCGTTCTCGCTGGCAATGCTCAGGTCGCAGACAACATGCAGCACGTGTCCTCCACCGATGGCATAGCCGTTGACCATTGCAATGACAGGCTTGGGCAGACGGCGAATTTGCATCTGCACGTCCAGCACGCTGAGCCTTGGAACGCCCTGCTGGTCGATATAGCCTCCATGCCCCTTCACGTGCATGTCGCCACCCGAGCAGAAGGCGTGCTTGACGTCCTCCAGCCGCTGTCCCTCGGGCACCTCGGAGAGGGCACCCGTGAGGATGACGACGCGCAGGTCGAGGCAGTCGCGGCAGTAGTTGAACGCCTGCGAGAGTTCCCACGTGGTGAGTGGCGTGAACGCGTTGCGATAGCGAGGCCGGTTAATGGTTATCTTTGCGATGTGGTTGTACTCCTCGAAGAGTATTTCCTTGAAGTCAAATCCTTCAATGGGGGTCCAAGTTCTTTTCATTTGTTTGGGAAGTTTGGGATGAATGGGAGGTATGGGAATAATGGGAGAAACGGGAAAGATGGGAGTCATGGGAGTTTCGTGACCTTGGCCTTGCTACTGGGACACGTCGAGCATGACTTCGAGCAGGAGGGCTCCATGGGGTTCGTGGCTCACTGCGTCCGTTCCCCCCTTCGCTTTGGAAGCGTCCTTGCAGGCCGAGCTCGGGATGGCTTGGGCGGGCTTCTCCGTCAACCAGCGCAAGCCCGCTTCAAGCTCATGCATATTGCGGGCCTGGCTATAACCGATGCCATAGCTACGGCAGATGCCTTCGGCAGAGGTGGTGTGGCAAGCCATCACGCTTTCGCGGGCAGGACTCTGGCGCAATCCCTCGAAGCGCTCGAAGATGCCGCCACCGCCATTGTTGAGCAGGAGGATGCGCAGGTTGCCACGCAGGGCGTTCTGCCACAGGGCGTTCTGGTCGTAGAAGAAGCTCAGGTCGCCGACGACGCAAATGACGAGGCCATCGTGAACGAGCGAGAAACCTGCCGCCGTGGAGAGGGTTCCCTCGATGCCGTTAGTGCCCCGGTTGCAGTAGACGTAGCCACGGGCATAGCGGTTGGCCAGACGTACGGCGGTGCTGTTGGCATAGTGCCTGGCAACATCGTCCTCGTCTGGCAGCGACGCTTCGAGCATGCGCACTGCAACATTCGCCGAAAAGGGAAGCTGTTCGGACTCAGCGGCCTCAGCAGCACGCGTCAGGACCTGGTTCCACCGCTCACAGAAGTCGCTGCTGTCCTTCATCGGCATACCAGCCGTCAGCTCGGCCAGGTCGGCCAGCACATCGGCAGGATGGCCTTCGATGAGGCCACACATCGACATGAACGTGTCGCGCACCTGACCGTCTTCGCTCACTGCCCAGACAGCCGTCGATGCGGGCAGCTGCCGCAAGTATTGCTTCAGGCGTTTGCTCACCAGATGGCCACCGAGGTAAAGCACGAAGTCGGGCATGAACGCTTCAGGAAGCATCTGTTCAGCCAGCACCTCGTCGAAGTGGCAAGGACCGCAGCCGATGCTCAGGGCTTCGTTCAAGACGACGACGGGCTTGGGCAAGCCTGCAAAGTCGTCGGCCAGCAAATCGTCTCTCAGGGTTTGTCCAACCACGACCATCGGCCGTTCGGAAAACAACAGGTTTCCAGCGCACTCGCGAAGAAGTCGCTTGTCGCTGCGGGCAGGAGCCATGAAGATGGCACGCTCCTGAGGCAGCGCCTCAACAGTGAACTCGTAGAGTGGCTCGGTCAGCGGCACGTTGATGTGGACAGGCCCACCGCCCTGACGACGTGTCGCCAGGAGGGCTTCGTTGACGAGGCGATTGCAATGCCAACGCTCCTCGTCGTTGTGAGGTTCGGGCAACGACACCGCCTTGCGCACAAACCGCCCAAGGGCATCGGCCTGCGGCAACGTCTGCCCATCGAGCTGGTCAATCCACTGTGGTGGGCGGTCGGCTGAGATGACCACAAGCGGCACGCGCTGATAGGAAGCCTCGGCAACGGCAGGCAAGAGATTGAGCAATGCCGAGCCGGAGGTGACGCAGACGGCAACAGGACTAGCCGTGGCCAGTGCCATGCCCAGCGCATAGAAACCTGCTGAGCGCTCGTCGACCACGTTGCAGCACTCGATGTCGGGACACGAAACGAGGTTGTGCGTGAGGGGCGCATTTCTGCTGCCCGGACACACCACAGCATGCTGAACGCCGTGTTCCACAAGCAATGCCGTCAGGATGTTTACATTTTCTTTGTTGCTATACACAGGGTAGAGGATTTACGATTTACGGATTTTCGATTTACGATTTTGCGACCACGGATGACACGGATGAAACAGATGTCACGGATGGTAATTGTTTTCAATTATCAATTTTCAATTCTCAATTATCAATTATCAATTTGCGGCTTGCCGCACTGATGGAGCACTACTCCATCAGCTGGCGCATCGTTTGCATTTTGGCTTCGGTTTCCTGCCACTCTTGTTCCTCAACACTGTCGATGAGCAATCCACCACCTGCGTAGAGGCGGCAACTGTCATCGAAGATTTCCATACAGCGCAGTGACACGAAGAGATGAGTGCTGCCACTGACATCCAACGGCCCGCAGAAACCACTGTAGTAGCGACGGGACGAAGGCTCGTTTTGCAGGATGAACGCCTGAGCCTCAGCCTTGGGCAATCCGCAAACGGCAGGCGTGGGATGCAGGGCTGAGACCATGTCGCCGATACCAATGCCCGCCTTAGGCACGAAGGTGAAATCGCTGCGCAGATGGACCAGGTTGGCGGCACGCGTCGTATAGGGGCCTCGCTCGGTGATGTCGTCGGCAAAGCCTTTCAGCACGTCGGCGATATAGGTGGCCACAAGACGCTGCTCCTGAATGTTCTTCTGACTCCAGCGAATGTCCTGAACGCCACTTCTGTCGGGGTTGTCGAACCGCAACTGCTCGCCTTCGAGTTTCATGGTGCCAGCCAGTGCCATTGTTGAGAGGAGGGCCGGGATGGGGCTTGTACTTCCTTGCACCAGCACCTCTGGAGTCGCCATGAGCCATGTTCCCGTCTGAGGGGTAGAGAACAGCGTCACGAACATTCGGGGATAGCGTTGGCAGGCATCGAGGAAGAGCGATTCCAAAGCAGCCGCCTGCTCATCGGGCGATGCAGGCGTGTAGGCGCAGGACTCGCTACGTGCCAGCACCAGCTTCTGGAACCGACCAGCCAGCAGTGCGTCGTGGAAACGGCCAAATGCCAGCTTGTAGGAATTCAGCGTGCCGCTTTTGGCATCATGTTTCGCATCGGCCTGTTCCACTGCAGAGAGTGTTCTCCTGAACGCAGCACGCCCCGGCTCTACTCGATGAGTGGCATGATTGCCACTGATCACTACGATGGGACAATCAGGACGTACCACAAACGGGGCGATGACAAAGCCGCTGCGCCCGTTTAGCTCGCGCAGATTGCCCAACACCAGCGGATTGCCTTCTTCCTGGCGCACCACGTGATATTCCTCTGCATGAGGCATTCTATAGTATGCAAAAGCTTTCTGAACCATTTTATCAGCTTAATCGCTTAGTTGCTTAATAGCTTAAAGTCTTGAGTTTAACAGCTTGGCGTCTATTTGCTTCATCGCTTTCCATGGCTGTTCAACTCATGCTCCCTCTGGGAGGGGGCTTGGGGGCTTTTTACTTCCCCTTCGGAATAATATAGTTCGTCACCTCGACCGACGAAATCAACTCGCCAGCCTCGTTGCGAATCTCCACATGCCACTGATGCAGCGTGCGCCCATGATGGAGCAGACGTGCTGTTGCCGTGACGGTGTCGCCTTCGAGCACCGCCTTCATGTGCGAACCACTCACGTTGATGCCCACGCCAATCTTGTCGGGGCACAGTGCCAGTGAGCCCACACCGGCAAGGTTCTCGGCCAGCGCCAGCGAGGCACCGCCACTGAGGAATCCGAACGGCTGTCGGTTGCGCTCGTTCACCCGCATACGGGCCATACAGGTGTCAGGTTCGGGCGTTGAGACGAACTCCATGCCCAGCGTCTTCGAAAGACCGTCCTGCCTTGAAAGCATTTCGTTGATATGATCTATGTTCATGATTAGGATTTACGGATTTACAGCGCAAAGATACAAAAAAAACGTTGAAGTGACGAAACAACGACGAAAAAGATACCTTTGGAAAAGAAATTGATAGAAAAGATGGACAAATGTTTTGAAAATAGTTGTATCTTTGCAAACAGAATAACCCATAAAAACGAAACAATGAAAACAAGATTTTTACTGCTGACCATCGTTACGATGATAGCTACCTGCGTGAGTGCTCAGACGCTACCTTACCAGAACCCGAACCTGAGCGCAAAGGAACGCGCCAAGGATTTGTGTTCACGTCTTACATTGGAGGAGAAGTCGCTCCTGATGCTCGACGAGAGTCCTGCCATTCCGCGACTGGGCATCAAGAAGTTCTTCTGGTGGAGCGAGGCACTGCATGGTGCTGCCAACCAGGGTAACGTGACCGTGTTTCCTGAGCCTATCGCCATGGCTGCCTCGTTTAACCCCGACCTGCTGTATAAGGTGTTCGACGTGGCCTCGACGGAGTTCCGCGCTCAATATAACCACCGTATGTACGACCTGAAGGGTGAAGACATGAAGATGCGCAGCCTCTCGGTGTGGACGCCCAACGTCAACATCTTCCGCGACCCACGCTGGGGACGTGGACAGGAAACCTATGGCGAAGACCCCTACCTGACCTCCGTCATGGGAAAGGAAGTGGTGCGTGGCCTGCAGGGTCCGGAGTTCGCAAAGCACCGTAAGCTATGGGCTTGCGCCAAGCACTTCGCCGTTCACAGCGGTCCCGAATACACCCGCCACACCGCCAACCTCAACGACGTTTCGCCGCGCGACTTGTGGGAGACCTATCTGCCAGCCTTCAAGGCTTTGGTGCAGGAGGCCAAAGTCCGTGAGGTGATGTGCGCCTATCAGCGACTTGACGACGATCCCTGCTGTGGCAGCAACCGACTGTTACAGCAAATCCTGCGCGATGAGTGGGGATTCCAATATCTGGTCGTCAGCGACTGCGGTGCCGTGAGCGATTTCTACAGGAGCCATAAGACGTCGAGCGACGCCGTTCATGCTGCCGCGAAGGGTTCGTTGGCCGGCACCGACGTTGAGTGCGGTTGGGGCTACGTCTATAAGAGCATCCCCGAGGCCGTGCAGCGTGGTTTCATCACCGAAGCTGATGTTGACAAGCACGTGATTCGCCTGCTCGAAGGCCGTTTCGACTTGGGCGAGATGGACGATCCCAGCCTGGTTGAGTGGTCGAAGATTCCCTACTCGGCCATGTCCACGAAGGAGAGTGCCCAGAAGTCGCTCGACATGGCACGCCAGTGCATCGTGCTGCTCATGAACAAGAACCGGGGCGAGAATCCCGTGCTTCCGCTGAAGCGTGGCGAGCGCATCGCCGTGATTGGCCCGAATGCCGAGAACAAACCCATGATGTGGGGCAACTACAACGGTACGCCTAACCACACCATCTCCATTCTCGACGGCATGCGTGCAAGACAAAAGCGCCTCGTCTATCTGCCTGGCTGTGACCTCACTAACACGCTCGTCATGGATTGCCTGATGGAGTCGCAGTGCGCCATCGACGGCCATAAGGGCATGCGTGGCACCTTCTGGAACAACACCCAAATGGAGGGACGTCCCGTCACCACGCAATTTTACACCACTCCCCTAGCTGTCACCACAGCTGGTATGCACCAGTTCGCCCCAGGCGTGAAACTGGAGGATTTCTCAGCCAAGTACGAGACGACGTTCACCCCGAAGGAGTCGGGCGAGTACGTTGTCAACGTTGAGGGAACCGGTCACTACGAGGTCTACATCGACGGCGAGAAGAAGAGGACCATACATAGCTGGCGTACAACACCTACACGCACGGCCATCCAGGCTGAGAAGGGAAAGCAGTATAACATTGAGGTGCGCTATTCGTTCGTGGAGACGTGGGGAGCCGATATGAAAATCAACATCGCCAAGGAAGAGCCCATCGACTATCAGAAGATCATCGACCAGCTGAAGGGCATCGAGACAGTGGTGTTCTGCGGTGGCATCTCGCCGGCTTTGGAAGGCGAGGAGATGCCCGTGAACATCGAAGGCTTCAAGGGTGGCGACCGCACCAGCATCGAGCTGCCCCGCGTGCAGCGCGACTTCCTGCGTGCGCTGAAGGATGCTGGCAAGACCGTTATCTTTGTCTGCTGTTCGGGTTCAGCCATCGCCCTGACACCCGAAACGGAGTCGTGCGACGCCATCGTACAAGCCTGGTATCTGGGCCAGGAGGGCGGAACGGCTGTGGCCGACGTGCTCTTTGGCAACGTCAATCCTTCGGGAAAACTGCCCGTGACGTTCTATCGCGATGACAGCCAGCTGCCCGGCTACGAGGACTACTCGATGAAGGGCCGCACCTACCGCTACTTCGACGACCCGCTCTTCGCCTTCGGCTATGGCCTCAGCTATACGACTTTTGCCATTGCCAATCCTCAATTGACAATTGATTATACCGGCAAGGGCGTGCTCACCGTTGACGTGACGAACACAGGCAAGCGCGACGGCGACGAGGTTGTGCAGCTCTACATTCGCAACCTGCAGGATCCAGAAGGACCCTCGAAGTCGCTCCGGGCATTCCAACGCGTCAGCGTGAAAGCTGGACAGACCGTAAAGGCCAACCTGCACCTCACACCGCAATCGTTTGAGTTCTTCGACACTGAAACCAACACGATGCGCAAGAAGGATGGTCGCTACGAACTGCTGTATGGAACGAGTTCGCAGGACAAGGACCTGCAGCGCTTGGAAGTGGAACTCAAGTAACCGGTCGACAAACTTTTTGAAATCGTAACAGAATTGTAACACGATTTCTTCGTCAGGTTTGGGAGAATGCAATAACTTTGCAGCCGTAAGGAGCAACATTGCATGCACTCCCAAACCTGTTTTTTGCCTCATAAAGGAGTGAATCCATCTCCCGCAGGAAAAAATCAGGGGAGGCTGCAGGCCGTCATCTGCATCATTCTGCACAAAAAACCATCGCAATCATTCCTCTCAAAAGAATATTTTTTGTAATTTTGCAGCGAAATTCAAGACATGGACAAAGTCCTATAAGCGCTTTTAGACAATGCATTCAGAACTGATTCCCCTCTGGGGTTGGATATTATTCTACGCACTGGTACTGCTTATGCTGGCCATCGACCTGAAAGCCTTCGGGCGAAAAGGGCAGCACGAAGTGAGCATTGGTGAGGCGCTGCGCATGACGTGCGTGTGGATAGCCGTTTCGCTGTTGTTCTGCGTCGGCATCTACTTCTTCTACCCCGTCGAACCAGAACAGAAGGCATTGGAGTTCCTCTCAGGCTACCTCATCGAGAAATCGCTGTCGGTGGATAACCTGTTTGTGTTCCTCATGCTCTTCACGTTCTTCGGCGTAGAGCGAAAGTATCAGCACGAGGTGCTATTCTGGGGTATCATCGGAGCATTGGTGCTGCGCAGTTTCTTCATCTTCCTTGGAGCAGCCGTGGTGTCGCGTTTCGAATGGGTGCTGGCGCTGTTTGGCGTATTCCTGCTCTACAGCGGCGCGAAAATGTTCACCCACGACGAGGAAGCACAACCAGACCCGTCGCGCAATATCTTCGTAAAAATCTTCCGGAAATTCTTTCCCGTCACCAACGAGATGCACGGTGGGGATTTCTTTATCAGAGAACAGCTTCCGACGGCTGGCGGCAAGCATCATTCGTCGATTCTCAAGGCCACCCCACTTTTTGTGGCACTCATTGTCATTGAAACCAGCGATGTGGCTTTCGCCGTAGACTCCATTCCTGCCGTGTTCTCCGTGACGCAGGACCCCTTCATCGTACTCACGAGCAATATCTTCGCTATCCTTGGCCTGCGTGCCCTTTATTTTGCACTGGCCGCCATAGCGAAATACTTCTCCTACTTGAAATATGGTTTGGGAATCGTCTTGATTTTTGTCGGTGTGAAATTGCTATTGCACTGCAACATTCCCTTCCTACCCCACTTCGAGTTTGGCACGGGCTGGAGCCTACTGTTCATCTTCATCACCATCACAGCCAGCATCTTGCTCTCAGTAGTCAAGCAACGGAAATAATCATAGCAGGAAGAACAGCGAAACACCCACACATGAGATAACTGCGCCCAGCACGGCACGCATCGTGATGGGCTGATGGAAGAGCCAGCGCGAAGGAAGCAGGATGAGCACTGGCGTCATTGCCATGAGCGTTGAGGCAATGCCTGCAGCAGTGTATTGCAGGGCGGTGAGCGACAGCCCGACACCAATGAAAGGACCGGAGAAAACGGTCGTAATCATGGCCAGCATGGCACGCCGATCGCCGGCAACGCCCCAAAAGGTTCGCCCGTCGCCACCTTTCAAAGCGTGGTTGCGCAGCCAAAGCCATGCAGAGTAGCACACGAGGCCAGCCATACAACGAATGAGGTTGCTGCCAAATGGCAACACGCCCTCAACGTTGGCCAACTGCTCGGCAGGAATGTTTGCTACATAGTGGTCAAGTCCTATTTTGCTGAGCACCAGTCCAAGTCCCTGTCCCAAGGCGGCTCCAAGCCCGAAGAGGATGCCTCGCCGGGGCAAAGGGTTGCCATCTTCGGTTCCCCGACTGTCGGTAACAGCCACACCGATGCCCCCAAGGGTAATGGCCATGGCCAACAGAGCATGCCAGGAAAGCGTCTGCCCTATCATCGTCCAGGCAAAGAACGCCGTGAAGGCAGGCGCCAAGGTCATGAAAAGTTGCCCGAAGCGCGAACCTATGGTCAGATAACTGTTGAACAAGCACCAATCGCCAAGGAAATAGCCCACAAAACCACTCGCCAAAAGCCATGCCCAGGCCTCCCATCCGGCATTCAGCGGCAATGCCTGACCAGTGGTCGCCCACATGAGCAGCATCGACAAGAGCAACGCCAGCAGCATGCGCCATACGTTCAGCACGTAGACACCCATACGCTTGCTGGCAATCTCAGCAGTCAAGGCTGATAGCGTCCACAGACATGCAACGATCAGCGAGATGAATTCTCCTATGTAGTTCATTGATTTTTTATCCTGGTTTCTACAACCTCTATGGTTAATGGGTGCAAAGGTAGGAAAAATTTGAGAAAATGGAAAGTGTTTTTCAATAAAATATGGAGCCACGCCGGAAATAACGAGGTGACGACAAAAAGGAAAGTGTGCGCCGCCCTAAGGCAACGCACACGAATACTTGTCGAGCCACATGTCGCGATAGGAGCGCAACGCACGGCGCTCCCAACCGCTCATCTCGGGATGGCCCAGCCGTCGCCAAAGAGCATCGATGCGGCGCCCCAGTTCGCGGCACTCGTCCATCGAGACGACCGAGCAGAACGACACATGATAGGGCGACCAACTCGGTGCCAACGGCTCATAGACCCAGTCGTAATCGACGGCCTCTATCATACGGACGGTGCTCGTCCAGACGCGTAGCGCCTGCCGCGGATAGCCCGCCTCTTCGCAAAGTTCGCCCAGCAGCAGGGCTTTCTGCGCCTTCACGCGCGGATTCTTCGCACAGCGAATGGCATGAAGGCCACGATGAACCACTTCGCCCAGCAACTGGGCGTCCATACTCACCACACCCTTGTTGGGGGTGCATCTGCAAACACAAAGATAATACTTGGTCATTTGCCTGAAAAGATTACAATAAATGAAAGAACACTTGTTTGAGCTCTTCAGGACCATGTACACAAAAAGATACGACAATCCCTCCGAGTGCCACATGGCGTGGCCCGCATTGAGTACTTGTCGTATCTTTTCGGCGGCAAAATTACAAACTTTCCCAGTTACCGCCAAATGTTTTGGAGAAAATTATAGCGGAATGCAAAATATTTTGTACCTTTGTCCACAGAAAACAAGAAAAAACTATCCATCATGAAACACTTACTGCTGACAGTATTCACCATGCTTGCCCTCTCAGTGCAGGCATCACCCGTTACAGAACTATTGGAGCGCATCGACAAAGGTGCATCGAAGAAATTCAAGATTGAATTGCTGAAGAACGATGGCAAGGAGTTCTTCGAGCTCGACCAACAGGGTAAGAAGGTGGTCGTGCGCGGTCATAACTGGATTGATGTGGCCGTTGGCGTGAACTGGTACCTGAAGTATTACTGCGGCATACACCTCACGTGGAACAACCCGACGGCCAAGTTGCCCGCCACGCTGCCCCGCGTTGAGAAAAAGGAGCGCCATGAGACGACGATGTCACTGCGTTACGATTTCAACTACTGCACTTTCAGCTATTCGATGGCGTTCTGGGACTGGGAACGATGGCAACAGGAGATAGACTGGATGGCACTGCACGGCGTGAACCTGCCGCTGGCCGTAGTGGGCGAGGAGTGCGTATGGCGCAACCTGCTGCTCCGTCTGGGCTATTCGGAACAGGAAGTGGGCGAGTTCATCGCCGGTCCTGCCTTCCTGGCCTGGTGGGAGATGAACAACCTTGAGGGATGGGGCGGTCCGCTGCCCGCATCGTGGTATGCACAGCAGGAGGTGCTGCAGAAAAAAATCCTGAAGCGAATGAAGGAATGGGGCATGTACCCTGTCTTGCCGGGCTACAGCGGCATGGTGCCAAGCAATGCCCGCGAGAAGCTGGGGCTGAACGTTGCCGACGGCGGTCGTTGGAACGGCTACACGCGCCCAGCATTCCTGCAACCCACCGACAAGCGTTTCCACGAGATAGCCGCCTTGTATTACGATGAACTGACCAAACTCTTCGGACGCGCCGACTACTATTCGATGGACCCGTTCCACGAGGGTGGAAACACAGAAGGAGTCGACCTCGATGCATCTGGTAAGGCCATCATGAAGGAGATGAAACTGGTGAACCCCAGTGCCACATGGGTGATTCAGGGCTGGCAGGAGAACCCGCGCGAGGAACTCATCCAGAACCTGAAGCAGGGCGACCTGCTCATTTTGGACCTGTTCTCGGAGTGTCGTCCTAAGTGGGGCATCGCCTCTATCTTCCAGAACGACAAAGGCTATGGTCACCACGAGTGGCTGTTCTGCCTGCTCGAGAATTTTGGCGGCAACGTAGGCCTTCACGGTCGCATGGCCCAATTGTTGGACAACTGGGCACAGACGAAGACCAATCCGAAGGCTCAGCACCTCAAGGGCATCGGATTCACCATGGAAGGCTCGGAGAACAACCCCGTGATGTTTGAACTGATGAGCGAGTTGCCATGGAATCCCACTCCCACTGCGGAAGGGAGCGGTTCCTTTAAGGGAAGTTGGCTGCGTCAATATTGCCGCGCACGCTACGGCGTGGCCGATCCTGCCATTGAGGAGGCATGGATAATTCTGGCAAACAGCATCTATAACTGCCCGGCAGGCAACAACCAGCAAGGCCCTCATGAGAGCATCTTCTGTGGCCGGCCATCGCAAAACAACTACCAAGTCAGCTCTTGGTCGAAGATGTCGAACTACTACGACCCTGACGACACACGCCGAGCAGCCCTGCTATTTGCTTCTGTCGCCGGGAAATACTTAGGCAATGGCTCCACACTGACGGCATCAGGACGCAATAACTACGAGTATGACCTTGTCGACATCGTTCGCCAGGCATTGGCCGACCAAGGACGCGTGCAGTATCAGCAGACCATGGCCGACTACAAGTCATTCCGTCGTGAACCCTTCAAGCGCGATTCGCAGCGGTTCCTCGAGATGATTCTCGATCAAGACCGGTTGCTTGGCACTCGCACGGAGTTCCGACTGGGCCGATGGACACAGCAGGCACGCTCGCTGGGCACGACACCTGAAGAGAAAGACCAATACGAATGGAACGCCCGTGTGCAGATAACGACGTGGGGAAACCGCACCTGTGCCGATGAGGGTGGTCTGCGCGACTATGCCCATAAGGAGTGGCAAGGACTGCTGAAGGACTTCTATCATATGCGCTGGGCTGCCTATTTCAAGGCGCTGAACGACCAGATGGAAGCCAAGTCCAAACCCGACATCGACAAACTGGGTAACGGACGCTACAAGGGGCTGACCACTTCCGACCTCTTCGCCCTTGCCTTGGAGCAGGACGTGAAGCTCGATTTCTACGCAATGGAGGAGCCTTGGACGTTGCAACACAATCCCTACTCGCCACAACCCGAAGGCGATGCCGCTGCCATTGCCCGCGAAATTTGCGAGAAATACCTGAAGTGATCACCATCATCAAGCATCGGCCGACGCCGAAGCCTGTGTGTGGATAGCAAAAACTATACTATTTTTAATAATGAAAAAAGAAAAGAGCAAACGATTGGTGTCGCTCGACGTGCTGCGCGGGCTGACTGTTGGCATGATGATATTGGTTAACAACGGCTATGGCGAGTCGTTCAGCCAGCTGCGACACGTGCAATGGAACGGAATGACCGTGTGCGACCTCGTGTTCCCGTTCTTTCTCTTCATGATGGGAGTCTCCACCTATCTGTCGCTGAAGAAAACGCAGTTCAAACCTACACCATACGTGCTGCGGAAAATCATTAAGCGCGCCGTATTACTGTTCCTCATCGGATTGGGCATCAACTGGTTCGACCATGCTATTGGCGGCGATGTGCTCTGCTTCGGCCATCTGCGCATCTGGGCCGTCTTGCAACGCATCGCGCTGTGCTATCTGGTGGTGTCGCTATTGGCCGTCACCATCAATAGCAAGTATTTCATCCCGACCATTGCAGGACTACTCATTGCCTATACCCTCATCATCCTCCTCGGTAATGGCTATGCCTACGATTCAGCGACGAACGTGCTGGCACAAGTCGACCTGCACCTGTTCGGCTATGACCACCTCTATCACAAGGGGCCTGTCGATCCTGAAGGTCTTGTGAGCACGCTTCCTGCCATTGCCCACACGATGATCGGTTTCCTCTGCGGCAAACTGGTCAGCAGTAAGATGGGTCCGAATCAGAAAGTCCATAACATTTTCATTTTCGGCGCTTTGCTTACCGTCGCCGGCTTTGCGCTGAGCCTCTGGCTACCGCTGAACAAGCGCATCTGGAGTCCCAGCTTCGTGCTCGCCACCTGCGGTCTTGCCATGCTGTTGCTCAGCCTCATCATCAAGATAGAGCAAACTACTCCCCTCCTGCAGAGGGAGGGACAGGGAGGTGGGTCTGCAGTGGCCGTGGCCTTCCTCGTTTTTGGCATGAACCCACTGTTCCTCTATGTACTGAGCGAACTCATGGCCATCGTATTCGGTCACTTCGGCATCAGCGAATGGCTCTTCAACAGCATCCATTCCGTCGTCAGCGCACCGAAATGGGCATCGCTCTGCTATGCCTTGACGTTCGTTTTCATCAATTGGCTTGTGGGTTACATACTCTATCGCAAGAAGATATTCATTAAGATTTAAGGAGACGACTATATCATTTCACAAATAAACACATATTAAAAACTAAACTTAGAAAAATGGAAAAAAAGATTGTTTTCGTGACTGGTGCCAACAAGGGCATCGGATTCGGAATTGCCAAGCATCTCGGCCTGAGTGGCTGGAATGTCGTTATTGGTGCTCGCGATGAGAAACGCGCAGCAAAAGCCATCGACGAGCTGAAAAATCAGGGCGTCAATGTGCTGGGTTGGGTGAATATCGAGCTGAAAGACCTTGCTGGTATAGAGCAGGCTTCCGACGTGATGAAGGAGAACTATCATGAATTGACTCTGCTCGTCAACAATGCAGGCATTCCTGGCGACATGAGCGTTGATAGTGAACATACGGAAATCAGCGCTATCCGCGATACACTAGACGTGAACTTCATCGGCACCTTTGCCCTCACCAAGGCCCTGATACCTCTGATGGCCAAGAATGGCGGTCGTATTGTGAACATTACCGTTCCTTCAGAGATCAGTCCTTACTGGCATCCGCTGGCCTATGTCGCCAGCAAGGCCGCACAGAACGCGATGATGGGGGTGATGGCCATTGAGTTCCAACAGAACCAAACGCCTGTTGAAATCTTCTCTGTTCACCCTGGCCCTACAACAACCGATCTCAACGGCAACATGGCTCTGCCAGGTTTCCACGACATTGAGACCGTTGGACAGAAGTTTGCAGAACTCATCAATGATGGTCGAAGCCATCAAGGCGAATTCATTGAGCTTTATCCGATTGTCAAAGAGGACTAAACCATCGTAACACAAAGGGTCCTACCCTATTTATAAGGCTGAAGCCTGCCTTGATTATTTCAGGGCAGGCTTCAGTTCGTCGGGTGACTCGTTGGTAAACATGTTCACGGGTTGAGCCGTTCGCTCGAACAGATTCGTGATGACCTGTGGTTCCAGTCGTAACTCAGGTTGGAAGTCTGTGCTCTGCATATAGCCGAGAATGGACTGACGCAGCTGTCGCGCCACAGGCCTGTCGGAAAGATTTCGGGCGATGTCGATGGTCGTCATTACCACACGCCCATTGAGCACGCGGGCCTCGAAGAGCATACCGAGCTTGCGCGACACATGCCATGTATCGATGGGCTGTACAATAGGTTGATAGTCGCGAGGGAACTCCGACAGATTCATCACCTGCACACCATTGACCAATTCCCACCAGTTCAGGTTCTGCCAGTCATCGGTAGGGAATTCCCTGAACAGTGGATGGCGGTTGTCGATGTAGGCACCCGTCGTGTGTGGCGGCCGCATCTTGAACCAAGAAGTATTCCAGAACACCGGCAGATAGCGATGCACGACATCGTTGCCATAGCGCACCTTCCCTGCTGCCGTGATGAGCACGTCGCCACCTTTGGCAAGAACCTCCAATGCACGTTCGTCCAACGTGTCGGTCATCAGCAGGCAGGATGGCTGCCGGACTTCATTGCCCGACGGATACACCCAGAAATCCCACTGGTTAAGGCCTACCCCCACCCCCTCCCCAAGGGAGGGGAGGTCGTTAGATGCAACTATTTTTACTGAGAGGGTGAACTTTGCAGGCGTAGGCAGGTCGGCAAGGGGAACGCGAATGGTGCCGAGGGCGATGTTCTTGCCTTCTGAAGACACCTGCGAGATTTTCCAAACACCTTCTCTCCAAGGTTGTTTGCCATCCTGTGCATTGTGAATAGAATAGGAACAACGTGCATCGGCGAGCGATACGCCAGAGGCGTTGTAAAGTTCCACAGGCACAACAAGGGTGTCTTTGCTTTCGTAGACGAACTTGGGGAAACGTGCCAAAGGCACCACAGGCGAGCAGAACTCACGCCACGAGGTTGCATCGATGTACGATTTCTCACGCCAATGCACGTTGAGCGGGCCGACAAGTGCCGTGCCCTGTCCACTGTAGTCGTTCAGGCCGAGCAACTGGAAGCCTGCGTAGTCAGGTGTGCGCAGATTGCGTTCTATCTCGTACTTATAAGCCAGCACCTGCAGCTTTCCACTGGCGTTCAGGAAACGTTCTGCCTGCGAAGCCATGCCGTTATCGGCGAGCAGGTCACGGAAGATCTCGAAGTTACGTGCCTTATAGGCTCCCGTGTATTGTTCAATTTCCTTGAAATCGGGGAAGGCGCACCACTGGCCCTGCTCATGGGCAATGATGGGTGACTCATTGGGCTGTGTGTCACGATAGTTACGCGGAAAGAGGATCTGGTCGTAATAGTCATCGTCGGAGTGCGGCACATGACGGTCCCAGTCGAGGCCACGGGCGCCACCCTTCACATGGTATTCCGACCCGTTGTCCCATGCCCAGCCGCCTCCCACGGAGGCACCGCAATACACTTTCGTTGCATCGTATTGCTTCATCGTCTGCACCCAGTCGTTGCAGTAGCTAACCCAGTCACCTGCTGGCTCATTGCCTGCTGCCATCATGACGAACGACGGGTGGTGGCCGTAGGTATCGACGATGCGCTTCGACTCCTCCAAGAGATATTCGTCAATAACCTGTCCACGACGCAGGCGAACGCCATGATTGGGCCACGACGGCCCCTCGGGTTGCAGGTAGAAACCCACCTTGTCGGCGGCGGCAAAGGCTGCTTCAGGCGGACAATAGCTGTGGAAGCGCATGTGGTTAAGCCCGTATTCGCGACATTTCTCAAAGATGCGCAGCCACGAAGCCTCATCGGTGGGTGGATAACCCGTCTCGGGGAAGCAGCAGTTCTCCACCGTTCCACGCAGCCAGATGGGCTTTCCATTGAGATAGAACTGGCGACCTTGTATGCTGATGTCACGGATGCCGAAGGTTATTTGCCTCTCGTCATCACTTATATTTATGTGCAATCGGTACAGATGGGGATGAAACTCGTCCCAAAGCTTTGCCTGACTGCCAAGGTCTAATTCAAAATTCATCTGGTCTGCAGAACTTATTCTGAACGATTCCTTGTTGGCAACCGT